>Ga0232123_1000005_pt1 | contig 21018 bp, 1 predicted proteins | sample 011ome_27_FD_181511 | JGI IMG/M metagenome (GOLD analysis project Ga0232123, IMG submission 181511) | Metatranscriptome of coastal salt marsh microbial communities from the Groves Creek Marsh, Skidaway Island, Georgia - 011504AT... | ecosystem: Environmental > Aquatic > Marine > Intertidal zone >...
AAACGATAAGAGGTGCGTGATGGGTGTCTTGGGTTTGGGTCGGGCGGTGGTCGCTAAAGAGGGTTTCGGAGACAGCGGAGCCGTGTTGGTGTACGACCCAACCGTGGAGCGAGTCGGCGTACTCCTCGGCGGCTTGGACGCCGGCTGTACCCCGGTCCCGGTAAGCGGCGCCGATGTTTGTCAGGTCTTGTCCGAGTTGCTCCGCGTAGGCTCGGTTCACACGATTCATCTGCTCGGGCACGGTGCGCCGGGCGGGATATTCTTTGAAAACGTTTTCATCAATGGTATTTTGTGGACGGGGTTGGCTCGGGGGACTGAGTGCGGCCGTGCGTCTTCATCAATACAGACAATAAATTTTTGGTCCTGCGAGACGGGCCGTGGAGAGACTGGTATGAAATTCCTTAAGCACGTAGCAGACACAACTGGCGCGACCGTTCATGGTTCGGACCAGAAGGTGGGCTCGCCGGAGCACGGTGGGTCGTGGGATTTGAACCAAATCGCGTCGCCCAGGCCTCCATTTTCCAAAGTCAGCCGAGATTCGTTTGAAGGGGTTCTTATGGCTACGATTACAACACAGGACATCGGCGGTACCAATGTTATAACAGCATTTGACGGCGACGCAGCGGCGTTCTCGGCCGCGGTATCGACGGGAGACGGTACCGCACAAAACCCCTACGTTTCCACAGGTTTTTATTCCCAATATACTGTCTCCGGTAGCCCCTCTGAGCTGCTCGGCCTTATCGCCGACCAATACGCGATGTACAGCAACAGCAACTTCGAAGATGCCGTAACCTTGAACCTTAGCGGCGGTACTGATGGTAGTCCGATCACGCTCGGCCAGTTGCTTGACCTACAGGCAGCTGGGGTTGATACCTCCGGTCAAACGATCGAGTTGTCGGGTGCTTCTCTATCGACGGATGATGCCGTGAGACTGATCGCAAGTGCGCCCGATGGGGTCAATGCTTTCTCGGTCGGCGCCGAGCCCCTTGCGGTCTCGCAGTCTGATATCTCTGTGACCAGTAGCTCGACCACGGGGACGCTTGCAAAGCAGGACGATATTACGGTCACCTACCAACAGCCCGCGGGCGCGACGGTCAACGAAGTATGGTTCGACCTGTCTGGGTTCACGGCCGGCCACGATGTCGACTACAGTACATGGGATCCCCAGCCCTCTGAGAGTGAGATGGGGTTTGTTCAGGCGCAGTATGATTCAGCGACCGATACCTGGGGCGCGACTTTAACGATTAGCGGTCCTAACCTGAACGTAGATGGCGACTACGCAAACGCAGGCGTACTCGTAGTGTCCACAGGAAGCGACGGGACGGTCAATTATTCACTTGCGATCGACGACGAGTCTTTCTTCGTTGATAACGATTCCCCGGTGGTCGACTCGATCGAGCTTCTACCAGGTAGCGATACCGGTGAGTCGGACGATGATAGTATAACCAACGCCGACCAGTTGGTGTTTCAGGTTGATTTTTCGGAGCCCGTTGTGGGCCTTGGGCGCGATGATTTCTCTGCCAGCGTTGGAGCTGTAGAGGCCGTCGCCGAGGTATCAAGCCCTGACGGGTCGTCCTACCTGGTCACCGTCGGTGGAGTTTCTGACGTTGACGATTTACTCACACTCAGTGTTAATAGCCACGGGATTTACGATGCCGCGGGAAATCAAATCCAGAATAGTGTGTCGTCTAGCCCTGTAAACCTCGATAATACAGGCCCGACAATCATCTCGATCGAGCGCCCGGCGTCTAACAAATATTCAGTTGATACTGGTGATTCAAACTCAGATGGTGTTACCAATGCGAATAGTCTGGAATGGGTCGTTCGAACCAGTGAGGTTATTGATGTCGCTACCCTTGACGGTGCCGACTTCGTTCTGACCGGCGTTTCGGTAACCGGTCCCCCAGCGATCTCCATTGTCGATGATCCGGTTGCTCCGGCGGGGTCTGTGGGTAAGCAGTTTGTTGTGACCGTTACTGGCGGGTTTGATGACGCTGACGCCGTTGCCGTGGGTCTGGCGTTATCGCCGAGTTCATCGTTTGCCGATGTGGCGGGTAATCTTGGCGACGCGACCGCCGATGACGGCGCCACAAATAACGAGACTTACACGGTAGATAACACCCCGCTCGCGGGTCCTGGTGTGTCGCTCGAGAACGATACCGGCACACGGCCTCCGTTCGTTGAGACTGACGCACCCGGAAACGCTACCGTATTCGACGTCTTTGAGATACCGATCAACGATACCGGTGCGCCGGTAGAGGTCGTAATCGACAGGGGGGAGAACAGTTCTTTCTCTGACTTCATCATGGGCTATCATGGTGGCGGTGCCGCGATCGGATACCGCGAAAAAGGCACCACCGAGTGGCTCGGGAACGTGACGGGGGGCTCCGCCTTAAACGGTCTGACGTTCACAGCGCAACCTGGGGTTCAATACGAGTTCGCCGCTGGTGTCTCTCACGGTTCATGGCAATATGCTTTCACTGCGGAGGTGGGGCCCCAAGCTGCGGTCAAGCTCCTGAATGCGGATAGCTACAGTACGTGGCCAGATAGCAGGTTTAGCGGTTACGCTGGCGAGGGAAAGAAGACAGTCGCCAATGAGCGGTCAATCGGCGAGACTCACGGCACGTATCCAGGGGACGACTACACCGCTGATGGTTCGGTCGTCGTGACCACTAGCGCGGACAGTTACGGGACCCGTTATTCGGTGGACGATGGGTTGACCTGGGTTAACGATGCGTCGGCACTCGCAATCACGACCGAGGGAAGCTACACGGTCATGGTCCAGCAAGTCGATCAGGCCGGTAACTGGTCGGCCTCTACGCAGGTAACCTTTACACTTGATACTACAGGGCCGAGTAGCGCTATCGTGGCTCGAACGGCTGGCGATTCTGGTGTCGATACCGATGGTCAGGTCAGCTTCACTGTGACGCTGAATGAGCCAGTCGACCCTACCTCAGTTGGTGTCGAAGATTTCGTGGTAGCGAAGACAGGTGGAATGACTGCTGGCACCGATCTGACGTTAAAGACACAGGACTTCGCGGATGACGCGGCCCTGCTCTCCTTTATTCAGGCCGGTGGGGTTGACGCGAATGGAAACAGCTCTTGGTGGCACCCCAATTTTTCGGGCAACGGCCCCTTAAACCAAGGCGATTTTACCACTGATGGTTCGGCTGATTCGATCGCCGAGTTCGTCAACAGCTTCAATACCACCTGGCTATCGACTGACCGTGGTTGGGTGATGAGCCACACCGGAGACGGTGAGCTCACCCTTACCTTTGACTCATCTAGAACCACGTCTGCTTTCGATCAGAGCGATATGGATGTTATCGGTCGGACCTTCTTTATGCAGTCGGTCGCATCCGACACCCAGAACTTACAATTCTACGGCGCGACCAATGCCTCTGCGCCTGCGCCGATTCCTCTCGCGGATGGCCTGACAACGTTTACGGTCAGTCCGCAAGACGGGGAAGCGACCGATACCTTCACCGTGACGGTACCCTACGACGGCGAGGGGACGGTTGAGCTGGCGCTAGGTGCGGTCGCCGAGTTTATTGACCGGGCCGGCAACACCGGCAGCACTTTCACGGCGTCAAGCGCCTCAGTCGATGTCGATAACGTCGGCCCGACCCCCACGATCAGTATCGACGAGAGCGTCGTCGACGCCGGCGATATGGTTACCGTGAATGTGAGTTTCGATGGGTCGCTCGATGGATCACCGTCCGCGTCGGACGTGATCGGAGCGCTCAGCACGCCCGGACTGACGCTGTCCGGGACACCGTCCGCGAGTGGTGACGTCTATACCGCGACGTTTGTTGCGGCCGCAGCCACCCAGGAAACCGGTTACCAGATTTCGATTGCGGCCGACGCGTTCAGTGACGCGAATGGTAACGGCACCGCCGCCGCGACTAGCAATACTTACGACGTGGACAGTCTAACGCCGGTCATTACCGCGTTCGATGTGTCAGGCCCGGACAGTACCTACGGCCCCGGCGACACGATATATATTTACGCGGTCGCGTCGGAGGACCTGGTCGCCGGCTCCGTGATCCGGGCCACGCTGACCAATGGCGAGGTCGTGACCCTGACGACGAACGGTGGGCCTACCCTGACCGGTAACTACGTGGTCGATGGCACCGATACCGGCTCCGCTGATCTCGACGTCAGTAGCTTCGCTCTCGGCGACGGGGTAACCCCGGGCTCTGTTCCCGCTGACCAGGCGGGTAATGTGATGAGCAGCACCGCACTTCCCCCGAATATGATCGCGGATACACAGCAAATCGTGGTCGATACAACAGCGCCTGCCTTGATCTCAATCGAGCGAGCCAGTGATTCGCCAAACATCACCAACAGCCCTGAGGTCTTGTTCGAGGTGACGTTCGATGGGCCGGTGGACATGAATTCAATCGATGCGGCGGCTTTCGAGGTATCTAACGGGGTCGTGAGTGGGCAGATTGGCCCGGTTGGCGCTCCGGTGGGTGGGGCGTCGTTTTTCACTTCCTATACCGTGCCCGTGACGGCAACTGCGGACGGCGATGTGGGGCTTAGTCTGGCAACAAATTCTTTCTTTGTTGACGCGGTCGGCAACGTAGCCGTTCACGATGTAGCGGGCGGCGTCGATATGATGTCGGGCGTGACGGTCGAGACTTACGCGGTCGACACCGCGGCGAACCCAATCAGCGCGCAAATTCTCGAGTCGCAGGGCCAGTGGCATGATGGTGTGATATCGCCAAACATGCACCAAGACAAAGCATTATTCGATGTCGGCGTGACCGGCAAAGAGTCCGGTTCCACGGTCGAGTTCAGCCTCGATAACACCAGCTGGACCACCAACGGCAGCGACCTGAGGGACCAAGTGGTTGAGGGCGTCAATACGGTCTACGTGCGCCATACCGACCTCGCGGGCAACATCAGTGAGGCCACCACCAGCGTCACGGTCGACTTGACCGCGCCGGTGATGACCGGCATGACCGACGGTGCCGGGGTTGATACTGCCGGGACGGTCACGTTCACGATGGATTTCAGTGAGCCCGTCCTGACGAGCTCGATCGGGATAACCGACTTCGACTTCGCGGGCGGCGATCTCGCCGCCACCGGTGTCACCGCCACCGGCGTGGCGGGTACCGGCAACACGGCAACCGGGTACACATCAATCGACGTGACCTTTACAGGCATCTCCGGTGAGGGCAACTTCGCGGCCGCGCTCGCGACCGCCGCGGGCTACCAAGAGGGCATCTATGACCTGGCCGGCAACGCCGTCCAGTTCGAGACGGGCGAGGATCGCCTGTCAGCAGATAACGTGGGCGTCCAGGCGGTCGACACAGTCGGCGCGACTGTGACCGGGATTACCCGAGTGCCGGACCTCGACACCAGCGTCAAGAACGATACGGGGAGCTCGACCACCGACGGTGTCACCGACGCCGACGTGTTGACGTTCCGGGTTGACTTCTCGGAGCCGGTCGACGGGGCAAGTCTGGTGTCAGGGATCGTCCCAGATGTGGTGCCAAACTTTGACATCGTCGCTCTCCAGTCGTCTGATAACACAGATGTCGCGTCGGCGTTTACCAACGCCTCTGTCTCGGTTACCAACCTCGACGGTTCCGCGATCGATGGGGACCCAGGTTCAGTTTTAGTCACAGTGTCGGGTAATGACATCGTCGGTTTCGATGGGTCTGTTGGTATCGCTACCAAGCCCGGTATCACCGACGTCCACGGGAACTCGCTTACGGGCCTAGCAGTGGGCGTCTCGGCCGAGGTCTACGCGCTCGACAACACCGCCCCGACGGTGACGGTCGACGTCGACAGGGCCGTCCTCAACAACAACTCCGACTCGGCCACCGTCACGTTCACGTTCGACGAGCCGGTCGACGGGCTCGGCTACGCAGATATCACGGTCCCGGCCAGCGGCACTCTTACCAACCTCAGCGAGGCGTCCCCGAATGACGGGACCGTGTGGACCGCGACCTTTACCGCAAACAGCGCGGTCGACCTGAGCGGCGAGCAGTTCGCGGTGAGTGGTTTCGCTGACCAGTTCGGCCAGACCAACGACGGGACCGGGAACACCTACGACAGCTTCGATATCGACACGGTGGCGCCCACCGTCACGGTGGGCCTCTCAAGCTCCGCCATCAAGGCCGGCGACACGGTGACCGTGACTCTGACCTCGAGCGAGCCCCTGGTCGGGCTCGGTACCGAGAGCGACGAGCTCCTGGCCCCCAACCTGATCTCGGCGGGGCCCGCTACCTCCAACCCGGACGGGACTGTCTGGACCAAGATCTACACCGCGGACGCGGACATTGATGACCCCACAAACGTCATCACGTTGCTCGCGGGCGAGGCGATTGATGTCGCCGCTAATCCAAGCGTTGCCGATTCAGTATCGGCGAACTACGTGGTCGACACCGTCGATCCGCTTCTGAGCACGATCGACGACGCGTCGGGTACTAGTACAAACGGCGACCTGACCTTCAGGGTCACCTTCTCTGAGCAGGTCGACGCCAACTCGGTGAGCACCAGCCACTTCACGACCTCGGTCGCCGGTCCTGGCATTACGAGCGCGGGCGGTGTCTCCAGCGTGTCCCCGGTGGGTACCGCTGTCGACGGTGGCTACCATCAGTACGACGTCCTCGTATCCGGTGCGGGCGGCGACGCCGGCACTACGGTCACACTGAGCTACACGGGCGGGTTTACCGTGGCCGACATGGTCGGTAACACGGGTGGGTTGGACCAGGTCCAGGTCACGATCCCCGCAGTCACAAACACGGCCGATGGTAAATACAACCCAGGCAACGACCATGACGTGTCGCGTAACGACGCGCTGGCGCCCTACACCCACAGCGGCAGCACAAACGGCGCCAACCCACCGCACAGCGCAGATTTATACGATCTCCCGATCGTAGACTCTAGCCTTGCGGCGGGCCAGGTGAAGTACTCGCTCACGATTACTACTACCGGGGGCGCGGGAGATTACTTCGTCGGTGTCTTCGAGAAGGGAACCAACGGTGAGCCGGTCGGTACCCCAATCGCGACCTTTAACGACCCGGACACGTCCGATGACATCGCAGCGGTTCTGAACGTAGAACCTCAACCCGGTGTAGAGTACGTGGTTGCGGTGTCAGACAATATCAATTGGTCGCACTACGATCTGATGTTTGAATACGTGGCCGATGGGGCCACGGCATACACCGCAGGAGAGGTTCCTGCCTCGGTCAATATAGCCGACGGCGAGACGATCCCCGCCCTGACGCTTACCGTCGACGCCGCCGGCGACACCGGTACCGGCGCGGTCGATACGGTGCTGCCCGAGGTCAGCTCAGTCGAGCGTGTTGCCGAATTGTACGATACCGGCGTCAGCGCGACCGACAACGTCACGAACTCCGACACAGTCGTATTCAAGGTGACCTTCACCGAGACGATGGACCTCAGCACCCTATCGGGCGTCGACTTCGAGCTGGTCGGTACACCGGCACTGGCCGGGGTCAATGCGCCGACGATTAGTCTGGTCGCTAACCCAGACGGTACCGGCACACCGACGGCCGACAGTGACGTGGTCTTCGTGAAGGCCTCGGGCGGCGACCTCGCCGTCTACACCGGAGACCTGACCCTCGGCCTGGCCAGTGCCAGCTCAATCGAGGACATGGCCGGCAACGTTTCCTCCGTGGCGGCCGACGACTCTGCTACCACTCAATCTTACGCGCTCGATAACACGGCCCCGGACGGGACCACGATGTCGATGCACTACAATAGCCAGTTCCAGTCGGTCAACGGCGTGGTCCGCGCGGACGACGAACTGGAGCTCCAGTACCACGGCGTTGCACACAGCGACATCGAGACGGTCGTATTCGACGTCGGCCAAGTCACCGGCGCGGGTCAGATCGCGTTGACCACCGCCGACACCTGGACCGAGTCCGATATCTCGGCCCTCAGGCTGCACCTCGACGAGTACGTCCACAACGACGCGACGGTCCAGCAGGAGAAGCAGGAGGCCAGCGACGCGTTTGTCGCGCAATACGCGGATCCATTCGATCCCAGCTTGGTCGGCACCACATACACGGGGGCGGGCTTCACGGTCGGTAGCTTTAGTATCGCGGATGGCCATGTCTGGGAGGAACAGGACCTCAACGACCTGTTCGAGGAGTGGCACCACGTCCGTTACAATGACGCCGACGTACTGACCGCGTCCGCTGACGCCCGAGATGCGTTTGTCGCGCAATACGCGGACCCAGAGATACTCACCGCCAACGACTCAGTCGCTCAGGCGGTCGATATCGCGAGTCAGACGGTGGCCGGGTTTGAAAACGATGGTGGTGCTGGGACCTTTAGTGCGTTTGTCCGTATCCCTGTAGACGGGGTTAACAATGAGAACACGACGGTCACGGTCACGGTCACAGACACCGCCGGGAACGTCTTCACCGACACGGTAGGAAACTTCCTGGTCGACAACCAGTCGCCTGACGTGGAGCTCATCTCGACGGTCTCGGCGAGCGATAGCGGCGCCTACACCAACGACGGCCTGACTAACGCCGATACGGTCCAGTTCCGAGTCGTGTTCGATGACGAGGTCACCCAGGTCGCGATCGACGACTTTGAGGTGGTCACTAGTGGCACCCTTAGCCCAGCCACGGTACAGACCGTGGAGAATATAGGCGGTGACGAGTACATTGTGACGGTCGGCGGAGTAGGCCTCGCGTCCGGGGATGGCACGGTTGATCTAAGGGTCGACGCCGCAGCGACGGTCTACGACCTTGCCGGAAACCTGATCGATAAGCGGTCCACAAGCTCAGACCAGAGCTACGTAGTCGATAACACCGGGGCGTCGGTGGTCTCGTTCACTACAGATCACGAGGCTGGCGACCACATCAGGGCTGGGGAGACGGTCACAATCACCGCGACCATGTCTGAGGCGGTCCAGGATGGCGGCCAGATCACAGTTAATTTGAGTTCTGGAGGCTCCGCGGTACTGACCGCGGACGCGGAGGGCGCGACGCTGTCGGGCACCTACACTGTGCTGGCGAGCGAAAACGCGGACACCCTGTCGGTCGACACGATTGTGTTGAACGGTAGCGCGCCCGTGGACCTGGCCGGCAACATGATGACAGACACGACCGTACCTGCGGCTGACCTGAGCGCGTCGACGATCGAAGTCGACACGGTCGCGGACCAGGGGTCTGACTTGTCGGTCACCGTGCACCCATTGGACCTGACCACCAGCGACGCCGAGTCCGGGCATGTCTCGTTCCTGATTGAGGGTGTCGATACGGATAACGCGAGCGTCGTCTTAACCGTTAGCGATATCCATGGCAGCAGCTCGTGGGCCGACGCGGTACTAGTCAAGGGAGCCTGGGTCGCGAGCGTCGACGTTGGTGGGCTTGCGGACCAGTCATTCCTGGCCTCAAGCGTCTCGGTCACAGACACCGCCGGTAACGTGGCGACTGTGACTGCCGGCGATACAATTTTCCTAGATATGTCGGCTGACGCCGATAATAATCTCAGTGTCGCTATCAATGGGACCGGCGCTAACGCGGACGGTCCGGTTGGGTTTGAGGTCGCGGGTGTCGATATTGTCGACACGGTAGCCTTGCAATTGAATCTCCAGACCGGTGACGGTAATGCGAGTCTCCAGCTCTCTGTGGACCCCGAGCAGTTGGGGGTGGTTGGGCTGGGTCTGCTTGGTCGGGCGGTCGACGCCGCCGATACGGCAAACGAACTCCTGGCTAGCTTGGATGCGACTCTGACCCCGGCACTCACTGATGCATTTATTGGGCGAATCGAGGCTGAGCTTGGAATCGAGCAAGGTACCTTCCGAGCCCTGACTAATGTATCGCGCGACGATGTAGCCGACGCTATGTTGGGCGTGTCAATTGATCCGCGGCTTGTAGAGCTGGTCCAGAACGCGACCCGAGAGGAGTTGCAAGATCTTGCGGTTTCGGTTGACCAAGATCCGGAGATTCAAGAGCTGATCGACCAAGGCGGGGCTTTGCTAACCGCTGGTCAGATTTTTGGAGTGGTGAATGGCCTCCGACTTGACTTTTCACAAATTGATTCATTACTTGCGGTCGATCCAGACGCCGTCAGAGCAAGCGCAGATGATGGAGAGATTGGTACTCTTATTAGCTACGCGGAGACTGCGGGTGTCGCGGTTCCAGACGTTACCGCCACGCTAGATCGCTTGGTGAGCGCGCTGGACCAAGAGATCGGTGACGTTGACATGGTTGGTATCGATCGGTCGGTCGGGACTAGTCCGGTTCTTCTTTCCCTAGACTTTGAGGGCGGGACGCACTCGAACGATGAGATTCCGGACCAACTCGGGCTGACGCTCGAGGTAGATGGTGCGCCTCAGGCGATCGACCAGAGTCTCTATTCATCAGTCGGCTCTGAGAACGGTAACGTTAACTGGGGTGGTCTGAGTGGCTTTGGTAACGGTGCCACCTTCGACGCGGGCGTCATTGACCCGGTCCACGGGCAAGTCTTTAAGGTATCCAGTGGAGAGGGGTATGCGCCTGACGTAAACAGCGGCTTTGCGGCATTCACAGGTGCGTTTAGCGGCATTGACGGCTACGACACATTCAACGTCAAGGTCACAGACACGCCGAGTGGTGTGGTCGAGGTGAAGCTGATCGGCGGAACAACAGACAGTGTGGTCCACGTGACCCTCGCGACCGATCCGAACGCGACCGATCTGGGCGGTGGCTGGTACGAGCTGAGCATCCCATTTAGTCAGTTTAGTAATAATAGCGACGCCAACCTGGCTAGCCATTCAGGGTTCCTGATTGGTATGCCCGGTGATAATGGTGCGACACCATTTGATTTCTATTTCACCGACGTCGAGGTTGCGGGTATTGATTACTCAGGCGTCTCGTATGTCTCGGGCCTGACCGCCCGCGATTTCTTGAGCATTGGCCAGAACTTGGCCACGATGACCGATACCGCCGGAGACGCGGTGATTGGTATCGATGAGCACGCGATCATGCGTGTTGGTTTGAGCTGGGATGAAGCCGGCACTATGCGGAGTCCACTCGCCGAGCTTGGTAAGGGTGAGCTTACTGCCACGGTGAGTGTTACTGATGTTCACGGCAACACAAACAGCTCGCCTGAGGCGAAAGCCTACGTTGACCCAGACTTCACGCTGGACATGTACGCGGCACCGCTCGAAGGTATCGATATTGAAAATGATACCAATGCGCAGGTCACGACCGCGCCGGAGCATATGTTGTTCTCGGGCGACGGTAACCACGACGGTGCGATGTGGAACGGTGTCGATACCTTCGGTAACGGTGCGGTGTTTGACGCGACGGTGATGGACGCTGACCACGGTCATGTATTTAAGGTGACCAGTGGCGAAGGCTATGGTGCCGACGTCCAGGTCGCGTTCGCGGCGTTCACTGGCCACGGGGCTGGTTTCGTTGCGGGCTATGATGTCTTCAACGCTAAGGTCAAGGGTTCGCCTGACGGGACGGTTGAGGTGAAGTTGCTCGGCGGCACAGACAGTGTGGCTGTGGTCGATACGGCGACCTATCCGGGTTCGACAGACCTCGGTGGTGGCTGGTATGAGCTGAGTATCCCGTTCACCGAGTTCAGTCATAGCGACGCCGCGAATATGGCGGCCCATACTGGCTGGTTGATCGGGCCTCCGGGTGACCAGGCTGATACTCCTTTTGATTTCTTCTTTACCGATGTCGGCTTCGCTGGTGACCGGATTACGTCCGACGGCAGCCTGACCGCGCCGACGAATGTGGAGATGACAGACGGGCTTCCTGCCGACGTTTATTATTCGCTTGACGGTACGACCTGGGAGAGTGACTACTCGAAGCTCTCTCTGGCTCAGGGAACAAACACAGTTTCGTTTAAGCAGGTCGATGAGGCTGGAAACGAGTCTGCGGTCCGGAGCGTGACGTTTGAGTACGATGACGTTGCCCCGGCGCTTGACTCGATCGCTGATACCTTGGGTGTTAGCACGGATGTCGACACGACGGCGCACCAGTTCATGGTGAGCTTCAGTGAGCCGGTTGATCCGGGTAGTGTTTCTCCGGCGAACTTCGTCGCGGCCGGACCTGGGGCGAGTATCGTCTCGGTAACGGGCGTGGGCGCGATGATTGACGGTGGCTACACCGCATACAACATTGGCGTGACGGGTAGTGGCGAGGGTGTCCTCAGCCTGGCCCTGAACACGGCGGTGACGTTTGCAGACATCGCGGGCAACGCGGGCGACAGCTTCACGGCTGGCGTGACTGACCTGACCGGAGAGCTGTCGATCGATACAGTCCATCCGACGGTCACGGGTATCGAGCGTGTCCCTGAGTCTGACACCGGCCTGCCTGGTGGCGAGACCAACGCAGATGTGTTGGTCTATAAGGTGAGCCTGTCTCAGGCGATCGATGGTTCAACGATCGATGGCGGAGACTTTGAGATTGCTGCGCGCGACCTGGGCGGTGCCCTGGTCGCGATTGACGACGCGACCCTGACTGTCAGGTCTGGTGCCGCGGCGGACGCTGCTGTGGTTAGTGGCGGTGAGCATGATGAGGTATATGTCCACGTCCAGTCGGCGACCCTGGCGAGCCTCGACGGCGACGCCAAGTTAGTTCTAGCGTCGGCGGACCCGGTCCCGGTCGAGCAGAACCTGTACTCGTCTGATAATACAGAGAACGGTAACGTGAACTGGGATGGCCTCGATGGCTTCGGTAACGGTGCCACCTTTGACGCTGGTGTGATTGACCCGACCCATGGTCAGGTCTTTAGTGTGGCCAGTGGCGAAGGTTACGGTGTCAATGTCGGCTTCGTGGCGTTCACTAACTGGGGCAACCCTGCCGGGTTTGAGGTGATGGAGACCTTCAACGTGAAGGTGAAGGGTCTGCCAACCGACGTGCTGGAGATCAAGATGATCACCGGCGAGCCTACCCCTGACAGTGTCGCCCAAGTGAACATATCTGATACGACTATCTCGCAGGATCTTGGTGACGGCTGGCATCAGCTCACTATTCCGGCTGCCCGGTTCAGTAATCCAGACCACCTATCGACACACTCGGGCTGGCTGATTGGTCACCCAGGTGACACTGGTCCGACACCGTTTGAGTTCTACTTTACGGACGTGAGTGTCGGTAGCACCCAACACCCAGCGGGCGCGGACTTCGCTGACCCGAACGGGAATCTGGTCGATGTGTCCGGTCGTCTCATAACCGAGGCCTATGATCTAGATAACACGATCAGCACGCCGTCGGTGGGCACGATCGCGATAGACGATATTGTGAACGACGCCGAGTCTGGCTCTGTGGTGATTACCCTGGATGGGGTAGACACTGACGTTGTTACAACCGTGGTATCGGTGACAGCGGCGTCGAATATTGACGTGGTGACTGGTCTTCCGGTCGATGCGAGTCTGGTCGAGTTGGCGACGGGCTCTGGTCTGAGCTGGAGTTTCGATGCGACGGTTCTCCCATCTGACGGTAATTATGTCGTGCTGGTCGCGGCAATTGATGATGCCGGCAACGCTTCTGGAGCGACGAGACCATTTAGTCTGGATACAACGATCAGCACACCGTCGGTGGGCACGATCGCGGTAGACAATATTGTGAATGACGCCGAAGACGGCTTGATCACGATTACCTTGAGTGGTGTTGATACTGATGGTGTTACAACTGCGGTATCGGTCACAGCGGCGTCGAATATTGACGTGGTGACTGGTCTTCCGGTCGATGCGAGTCTGGTCGAGTTGGCGACGGGCTCTGGTCTGAGCTGGAGCTTTGACACCACGAGCCTTCCAGTTGACGGTGATTATGTCGTACTGGCTGGCGCGGTCGATGCTGCCGGCAACCCAGCCGGGGCGGTTAAGCCATTTACATTAGATACGGAGGTACTGCCGCCAGTAACGGTACTGGTAGAGGCTACCCATTCTGACATGACGGCCTCTGAGGCAGCCGAGGCGTTTAGCGTCACGGTCGAAGAAAATGCGACCTGGACGGTTGAGCTGACTGGTACGAAACATTCCGCCGCGCGCCTGGTTCAGGACGAAATGGCCGACAATGTTGCCGACGCAGCCAAGAACAAAGCGGACGCAGATGCGCTGGTTGCGACGGACCTTGGAATACTTGAGTTGAAGGACGCGATCCTTCAGGTAGAGGCATCCGGTCTGGAGACTTGGGAAAGCGTCGTTTCAAATGCGACCGATGCCCGCGATGCGGCAGATTCAGCTCTTGTTGCCGCGCAAACGGCATATCAGGATGCGATTACCGACGGTACCGAGGCTTTCGTTGAGGAATACGGTAACCCAGACGAACTGATTGCCCACGTCGTTGAGGTGGATGATACGACGATTCCGCCGACAACAACGATAGTTACTCAGGGTAGCGAAGTCGATTCATTGATTTCATTACCCGGTCTCAATATGGCGCCGGGTGAGTTCTGGACTGAGTCTACGATTTCTTCTTTGCGGTCAGCAATGTCGGACTTCTTGGATAGTGCCTATTCGGTGACCGACCTAGGGAAAGCGCTTGAGGAGGCAGAGGATCAGTTGATCGCTGCCGAGGCCGATCTAACTGATAAGGTGGGGCGTCGAGACGAGCAGGCGGGATTCAAGAACGAAGCTCAAGAGAATTATGATTCCGCCTTGGAAGATTGGCAGGCCTCTGTAGCGATTGCGGAGACAAGAGCGACGGAATTGTCGGATGCTCAGACCGCCAAATCTTTGGCTGACGACGCGGTGGCAGATGCGACTGTAGTCCTGTCAGGCACAGGTACCGGTAACGCAGAGACGATTTCATTGTCGGGCGAGCATCTTGAAGCGCTTGGTGACGGGCAGGTTGTGATTAAGTCGACTGCTACGGATATCGCGGGCAACACAGGCCAGGGCGCGCTGGTATCCTTCAACCTCGATAGGGTCGACCCAAGCGCGCCGAGCATTGACTCGTGGGCGACTGACACTAACATCCCAACAGACGGCGTTACGTCCGACAACACCCTGACGCTGACCGTCACTGGGGAGCCCGGCGGCACGCCGACGCTCTACGTCGATGGCGAGGTGCTCACGGGTGGCCCGTCATACTCGCCGATCTTCGACACCGTCAACTTGAAGGTGCTCCGGACAAGCGATGACTACCCAGAAACGGGCCTCACGATCGAGTACGCTGACGGGCAGCCCGGAGAGGCGCACGTGTTCCCACACAACGCCAACGGCCACGTGCTCGCGTTCTTCGAGGAGGGGCGTGAGTTCATCCTCCGCGACGCGGGCGGTAACGACGTCACGGCCAACTACTCGCATGACTACCTCTATGGGGGGCTCGATGAGGTTCAGACCGGGCAGGTCGCGGATGTCCCGGCCGAGGCGGTCGGTCAGACCCTGACCTTACACTACGACGATAATGCCGCTTACGAGGCGGGTGTCTCAGAGTACGTGATCTCGGTCTTGTTCGACGGCGACGGTAACGTGGTCACGATGCAGGGTTCCGGGAATAACGGCCGGATGGACTACGAGATTCCGGCCGACGCGTCGGGGTGGCAGGTCTACACCGCCTACACGGGAGACGGCTACCCTCTCCCGCAGACAGGGACCCAGTTCCCGGCCGTCAACTACACGGTCCAGGACGGGGACTATGGCTCTGGCGGGCCAATGCTGCTGAGCCTCTCGAATGACTCCGGTATGCCCGGCCAGCCGCTGGTCGCGGTAGAGACCGCGCCGGTGCAGATTATATCTACCGGGCCGGCGACCGTTACGGCGGGCGGCGCTATCAGTGACCAGGACGTGTACGCGTGGTTCACGCTGCCCGAGGACCAGTACCTGGTCTACTCGGACGACGGGGAGTCGATCCCTAACCTCTACGATCGGACCGTCAACTGGACGGAAGATGGAGACATTATCACCGAGATGGTTGTGGCGGTGGAGTCCGGGCGCGATGTATCGGTCGCGACGATGATCAACGACGCGCAGGTCATCCTCGGTACCGCGGACGAGATGCTCGGTAACTGGACACGGTATCCGTATACCGTCAACAGCGAGGCGGTGACCATTGACGTCCCCGACTCGGCCGCCGGGTCTATGATTCAGGTCGGCACCAACTCGGTCTACAAATACGGAAGCTACGACTACGAATATGACCAGGTAGAGCTGTTCTTGGTCGACGGAGACGGGCAAGTGATCGGCGCGGGTATCGGCGCTCTTGCGGGCGGCCTGGAGACACAGTTCGAGGTCCCCGAGGGCGCGTCCGGTGTCACGGTCATAGCTCAACCCCGGACATACTACGTTGAGAGCACGAACTTCAACCAGGAAAGCCCCATCACCGAGGCGACGTTAACGGTCTACGACCTGCCGCTTGGTGAGGCCTCCGGCCCAGGGTTCACCTGGACCGAGGACTCTGCCGGTGTCTACACGGTCAGCACCGACGAGCTCGAGCACGAGTTCGCGGGCGACCTGACGGTCACCATCACGGATGCCGCGGGCAATGAGTCGGCGCATTCGAGCGCGGTCACTGTATCGGTCGACAACTTGAAGCCGTCGGCGCCGACGCTGGCTGTGGCGGATGATACTGGAGTCGACGATACCGCGAACGCAGTGCTCCTGACCAACGATGTCAGTCTCACACTGACAGTGATTTCATCGGAGCCCGGTGATCTGAGGCTTTACGACGGAGGAAAATTGATCTCCGATGCGGACTACAGCGTCTCGGATCAGGTCGTTAGTGGAGGGGACACCGAGTACACGGTTACTTTCGTACAGGACGCGGTCGATGGCGACACCTTTGCCTTGTCGGCCACCATCACTGACGTTGCTGGGAACGAGTCTGACCACTCATCGGTTCGCTCGGTCCAGATCGACAGGACCGCGCCTGATGCGCCGTCGCTAACGGTCGCCGACGATACTGGCGTGGACGACACCCTGAACGCGGTGCTTTTGACTAACGACGATACGCCGACCGTGACGGTGACGACGAGTGAAATGGGCGCGATCACGCTATACGATGACGGTGTCGAAGTCCCGTCAAGTGACTACACGGTATCGTCTCCGGCGCTCGTTAACCTCCTATCGAATGGCGGTTTTGGCGATGGAACGGTCTGGTCGGGGAACGCCTTTAACGTTGTTGATGGCGTGAACAAGGCGGACGTCGGTTCTGCCGGGAATCCTTGGGACGTGAACTTAAGCGGTGACGTTGCTGTTGTCTCTGGCGAGACCTACACGCTGACCTTCGAGGCCAAGGGTGCTGAGGGGCGGACGTTGCTCGCAGGTATCGGCGACAAGGGTGCTCCGTACCATAACCATACGGAAACAGTAACCTTATCCGCTGACTGGGAGACCTATACGGTCCATCTCACAGCAAAGGACTTCGCTAACGGTGGTGGCTTCTCGGCCGAAACTCGTGTGATCTTTGATATGGGAGCCGACGCCGGCGCGGTTGATCTTGATAACGTCAGCCTGACCCCGGGTCATGTTGGCGCTCAGTTCAAGAATGCTGACCAGACAGAGCTTCTCTCGGACGGCGGATTTGATGACGGAACGGGAACGGTCTGGTCTGGGAACGCCTTTAACATTGTTGATGGTGTAAATAAGGCAGACGTTGGTGTTGCTGGGAATCCGTGGGACGTAAACCTCAGCGGTCATATTGACCTTGTCGCGGGTGAGCGTTACTACACCATGACCTTTGATGCCAAGGGCGCTGAGGGGCGGACACTGATTGCGGGTATCGGTGATAAGGGTGCCCCCTATCATAACCATAGCGAGACGGTGACCCTCTCTTCTGAGTGGGAGACCTACACGCTGTATCTATCAGCGAAACATCTGGGTGATGGTGCCGCGTTCTCGAACGAAACTCGCGTGATCTTTGACATGGGGGCCGATGCAGGTGCAGTGGAGCTTGACAACGTCAGCGTTGTCGCTGGACACGACGGCAGAGTGGGCTCCGATGCTGGCCAATATGAGTACACGGTCACATTTGATGAGGCCATAGCTCACGGTGATACCCGCGACCTATCGGTGACGCTGACCGACGACGCGGGCAACGAGTCTGCTCAGTCCTCTGTGCGCTCGGTCGAGATCGACACAGTCGCGCCCGAAGCGCCGGCGATTGCTCTCGTTAACGACACGCTCGGCGACGTCCTTCAGGGCGACACTGCGACGGATGGTATCACCAAAAATAGCGAGCTGACCCTGACCGTCACGGGCGAGCCCGGTGGCCTGTTGATCCTCGAGGACAACGGCGCCGAGCTAGTCCCGCAGAGCGTCACGGACAACGGTGATGGCACCTACACGGTCGTCACCGGGAAGCTTGACGATGGCGCCCACGCGCTGGCCGCTAAGGTCCGTGACGACGCTGGAAATATCTCCGACGCCGGCACGCTGACCGTCACGGTCGACACCGCGGCCCCGGTCGTGACCATCGACTCGGTCGGTGATATCACCGACGGCTCGGTCCAGATCAGCGGGACTGCTGAGAAGGACCGCGACGTTGTCCTGACTTTCTCGACGGACGATGGTGCCGACGACCACCAGGTTACGGTGGCGACGGATGGTAACGGTGTTTGGACGTACGACCTCACTAACGATGACATGCTTGTCATCGGCCAGGGCGAGGACCGCACGGTCAGCATCTCGCAGTTCGACGCGGCGGGTAATGAAGGGACGACAGATAGTGAGGGAGTCCTTGCGTCACGTACGTTCACTATGAACACGACCACCCACAACGACGGTAACGTGGTCGGCGACTCACAGCTGAACCAAGGCTCATCGCCTGACGGTTCGGTCATTACCGGCGACGGTGGGGCATTCGTGGACGGTGGCAACACCCTCGACCTGAGCCAGGTCTCGGGTGATGTGCGGGTGGATTTGAAGGCGCTCAAAAAACAAATCCAGGTCGACACAGATGGTGATCGAGATTGGGGCGAGCGGTCTGCTGACATCGATCAGGATATTGATGCCTTCGTCGATACCCTGATCACGGGCGCAGGCGACGACTTACTGATCGGTACTGAGTTAGTAGATATCTACGAGAGCTTCGACGGTGGTCTGGGTAACAACATCATCAACGCCGGTGACGGCATCGACCGCCTGCTCACGCAGGCCAGTCTCGGAACTGTGTCGGCGGCCCAGACAACGTCTGCCGATGGCAAGGTATTCAGCCTTGCGCTGGCCCCGAATAGTGACCTCTATGGGCTCCGGGTTGGACAGTCCGGTCCGGCGGAGTCGTTTGCGACCCTTGCCGCGCTGGTAGTGGCCCTCGAGGCTCAGTTTGCGGCCGCGAACGGGGGTACTAACCCGTACACCGTATCCGCGGACGAGTCGGCCAAGACGGTCACCGTGACGTCAACAGACACGGTCGCGGTCGCGGCTCTCTCAGACTCAGGTGTCGAGATTACCGCGCAGTACCTGGGCGGTGTCGATGTCGATCTGAGTCCGGTATACGGCACAGCCGATTATACCGGTGCGGGGACAGTCCTCCGCGCGGACGGCAGTTTTGACCTTGTAATCGGGATCGAGGACGTGCTCGGTACCGCGTATGATGACGTATTGAGAGGACAGGATCTTGAGGCCTACCTCGCGGACGGCGGTGATGCGGAAGTGGCGTCGGCGATCGATGACGACAACGTGCTCGATGGCCAGGGCGGTAATGACCGGATATACGGTGGCTCGGGTGACGACCGGATCATCGGCGGCGCCGGTGCCGACCTGCTCTACGGTGGCGCGGGCCGCGATACGTTCGTGATCAGCGACGATCTCGACACGATCGGCGACTTCAACGTGTCTTCGTTCATGACCAGCGTGACGGGACGTAACACGGTATATGACCGGGTCGAGTTCGCATTCACTGATGACGATATTCGGTCGGAGTTGGGCAATCTGCCTGCCGAGATAAGCCTTGAGGCCAAACTCGGAGGTGAGAATGGCGACCTAGTCCGGACGCTTGAGTTGCATATTATCGGAGCGGATGGCGAGTCGGATGGGGTGCTAGGCTCCGTCGATCTGAGTTGGGAAAGTGTAGAGGCGCTGTATGGGTCGCTTGACCCGGACACGCACTCCCTGACCACGTTCCTGATCGGTGGTAATACGCTGTCGACTGGGGCCGGTGCTTACACCGCTAACGCGACCGTCGAGTTTGTCCGTGACAACCAGATCGACGATGCCGCGGGAGATCCCGGCGTGCTGCTTGGCGCGGGTGGAGAGTCGGACGATATCTTCGTCTCGACCGACGGAGACGATATCGTGATGGGTGGCCTCGGGGCGGATGTCTACGAGACCCGTATACTGGGCGCGTCTGACGGACGTGACCTGGGTACTGAGACCCTGAGCGATCTCGGTGGCGCATCTGGATCCGATGTGATCTTCTTCGAGGGCGTCAGAGACCTCGGAGACCTCTACTTCTCGAGGACGACGCTCGCCCGCGAGGGTGAGGGCCGTACCCTAGAGGTCGGGTTGCGCCAGTACCGGTCCGATAACCCGGATACGGTCGAGGACGAGTCCGGTACGTTGCACGCCTATGGCACGGTCGAGCTGTTCAACCAGTTCAGCCTCAGCCAGTCCGACCTCTACAAGGTAGAGGAGCTTCAGATCGCGGAGGAGTCTGTGAACCCGCTCGACTCGGCAGTCCAGAGCTACGTGTTCGGTGAGGTGACCGAGAGCGCAGAGACGGGGGATACTCTCTCGGCCTCCGCTAACGAGGCCACCATCCTGATCGGTACGACTGGAAAGAACGACGAGTACGTTATCGATATGGCTGGGGCCGTAGGCAACACCGAGGTCTGGATCTTCGGCGATGATGCCGGCTCCGATACGGTTACGATTACGGGGCTAACAGAAAAGAACTCTGAGACAACGGAAGTGAATCACGCCAATGGTGAGAAGGTACAGAAGGTGACTAAGACCTTTGAGGGAACCGAAGCGATCCTCGACCTATACTTTGCGGACGGCGGAAACGTCAACTCAACCGACCTGCTCAATAAGATTCAGTACGAGGTTTGACAGAAACCTGGCGGGCCTCGGCCCGCCAGGAAGTCGTTGGGTAGCCCGGGGGTACCGGTGTTGGATAAAAAGATTGATATTACGGAAAC
>Ga0232123_1000047_pt1 | contig 13090 bp, 25 predicted proteins | sample 011ome_27_FD_181511 | JGI IMG/M metagenome (GOLD analysis project Ga0232123, IMG submission 181511) | Metatranscriptome of coastal salt marsh microbial communities from the Groves Creek Marsh, Skidaway Island, Georgia - 011504AT... | ecosystem: Environmental > Aquatic > Marine > Intertidal zone...
AGGACTTCAACTTCGATAATACGGGGTTTCAACAGGCTGTTTTGCATGAAATGTCCTTTTCAATACCCTCGGCTCATTACACCGATAAGGCTGATGGCATTACGAGAAAGCCCGCCACAGTGTGGCGGGCCGGGGGAGACAGGTACTATCGGAAAGATTAGCGGCTGTACAGTTCGACGATCAGCGATTCGTTGACGTCGCCGGCAATGTCGCTGCGCTCGGGAATCGACTTGAACGTGCCTTCCATCTTCTTGCTGTCGACCGAGACCCAGCTCGGCATGCCAACTTGTTCAGCCAGCGACAGCGCCTCAACGATACGGGTTTGCTTCTTGGATTTTTCACGAACAGCAATCACGTCGCCCGGCTTGACCTGGTAGGAAGCGATGTTGACGACGATGCCATTGACGGTGAACGCCTTATGCGAAACGAGCTGGCGACCTTCAGCGCGGGTCGAGCCAAAGCCCATGCGATAAACGACATTGTCCAGACGGGTTTCAAGCAAGCGGAGCAGGGTTTCGCCGGTGTTGCCCTTGCGGCGATTGGCTTCCGTGTAGTAACGGCGGAACTGGCGCTCCAGGATGCCGTACATGCGCTTGACCTTCTGCTTTTCACGCAGCTGGTTGCCATAGTCCGAGGTGCGGACGCCCGAAGTACGGCCATGCTGGCCAGGCTTCGAGTCCATCTTGCCTTTGGAATCGGCGGAGCGACGAGCGCTCTTCAGGAACAGGTCAGTGCCTTCACGGCGCGACAGTTTTACTTTTGGTCCGATATAACGTGCCACGAGAATTTCCTTAGTAATGACGCCCCGGGCTCATGGTGTATCCATGCAATGCCAGGCGCTAGTCCGGCGCTTGATCAGCCAGACAGTGGTCTTAAAAACAGTCCCGCCAATATTCTACGGCGGGCAAACGCAGGTGATGCTTTTGCCTTGCAGCTGAAACGTCTTAGATGCGACGACGCTTCGGAGGACGGCAGCCATTGTGCGGAACAGGCGTCACGTCCTGGATCTGGGTGATCTTGATACCCAGGTTGTTCAGCGCGCGTACAGCAGATTCACGGCCAGGACCCGGGCCCTTGATCCGGACTTCCAGGTTTTTGACACCAAACTCGACTGCCACTTTGCCGGCAGCTTCCGCTGCGACCTGAGCGGCAAACGGGGTCGATTTACGCGAACCCTTGAAGCCTGCACCGCCGGAGGTTGCCCACGACAATGCATTACCCTGACGATCGGTGATCGTGATGATGGTGTTGTTGAAAGATGCGTGGATGTGCGCAATGCCTTCGGCAACATTCTTTTTGACTTTTTTGCGCACGCGTGATGCGGCGGCGTTGTTTGGTGCTTTTGCCATAATGATTTCCTTGAATCCCGATGCTGCTGTGGATTATTTCTTCAGCGATTGTGCTGCCTTACGCGGACCTTTGCGGGTACGGGCATTGGTGCGGGTACGCTGACCGCGAACCGGCAGGCCTTTGCGATGACGCAGGCCACGGTAGCAGCCGAGGTCCATCAGCCGCTTGATGCTCATCGAGACTTCACGGCGCAGGTCGCCTTCGACCACAAACTTGCCGATTTCGTCACGCAGCTTTTCCAGCTCGCTGTCGTCCAGGTCCTTGACCTTCTTGTCGGTCGCTACACCCGTCTTCTGGCAGATTTCCTCTGCGCGTGGACGGCCGATGCCGTAGATCGCTGTCAAGCCGATCACGGTGTGCTGATGGTTGGGGATGTTAACCCCTGCAATACGTGCCATTCGTTATTCCTCGATCAATAACTTGATTAACCTTGGCGCTGTTTATGGCGCGGTTCGATGCAAATAACACGAACGACGCCCTTGCGCTTGATGATCTTACAGTTGCGGCAGATCCGCTTGACTGATGCGAGCACTTTCATTTTCGCCCTCTCTCTTCCAGTTCTTGGTTCAATTGAATTACTTGGTACGGAACACGATACGTGCACGACTCAAATCATAAGGCGTCAACTCTACCGTCACCTTGTCACCCGGGAGGATACGGATATAGTTCATCCGCATCTTTCCCGAAATATGTCCCAACACAACATGCCCGTTTTCCAATTTCACTCTAAACGTGGCATTTGGCAGATTCTCCAGAATCTCGCCCTGCATCTGAATAACGTCGTCTTTTGCCATGCGATTTATTGTCAGCCCACCGCTTATCGCGTCGGGATGCCGCCCTTGAAATTAGCCTTGCGCAGCAGCGAGTCATACTGCTGCGACATGACATAGTTCTGCACCTGTGCCATAAAGTCCATCGTCACCACCACGATAATCAGCAGCGACGTACCGCCAAAATAGAACGGCACCTTCCAGCGCGCGATCAGGAACTCCGGCAGCAGGCAGACCAACGTGATGTACACGGCGCCAGCCAGCGTCAAGCGCATCAGGATACGGTCAATATAACGGGCAGTCTGCTCGCCTGGACGAATTCCCGGAACGAACGCACCGCTCTTCTTCAGGTTGTCCGCAGTCTCCTTGCTGTTGAATACCAGTGCGGTATAAAAGAAACAGAAGAATACGATTGCAGCTGCGTACAGCAAAGCATGGATAGGCTCACCTGGAGCCAACGACGCCGACAGATCCTTCAGGAAACGCACGAAGGGATTCGACGTTTCGCCTGTTGTGAACCAGCTCGTCAGCGTCGCCGGGAACAAGATGATGGACGAAGCGAAAATCGGTGGAATCACACCAGCCATGTTCAACTTCAACGGCAGATGACTGCTCTGGCCGCCATAAATCTTGTTACCAACCTGACGCTTCGCATAATTCACCAGGATCTTACGCTGCCCACGCTCGATGAAAACGACCAGGAAAGTCACAGCCGCCACGACCACGCAGATCAGGATAGCGGAGATAGCGCTCATCGAACCGGTTCGCACCAGTTCAAACAGTCCACCGAGTGCGCTGGGGAGACCAGCCGCGATACCGGCAAAGATGATGATCGAAATTCCGTTACCAAGACCACGCTCGGTAATCTGCTCACCAAGCCACATCAGAAACATGGTGCCGGTAATCAGGGTCACTACCGTCGTGAAGCGAAATGCGTAACCCGGATCAAGTACGAGACCCGCCTGTGATTCGAGCGCTACTGCAATACCCAGTGCCTGGAAAGTGCCGAGAAGCAGCGTACCGTAGCGTGTGTATTGCGTAATTTTGCGCCGTCCGGACTCGCCTTCCTTCTTGATCGCCTCGAGCTGCGGCGACACCACCGTCAATAACTGCATGATGATGGATGCCGAAATGTACGGCATGATCCCGAGCGCAAAAATTGTGAAACGCGACAGCGCTCCGCCCGAGAACATGTTGAACATTCCCAGGATACCGGTCTGATTTTGCTTGAACAGTTGCGCAAGCTGGGTCGGATCGATACCTGGTACCGGAATATGCGCGCCTATGCGGTACACGACCAGTGCGGCAAGCAGGAACCACAAGCGATTCCAGGGAAATCCGCTTGCAGCACCTTTAGCCAGTTGAGGAGTAGTCGCCAATTGGTACTCCGTTCAGGATGCCGATTTAAGCAATCGAGCCGCCAGCGGCTTCAATTGCGGCTTTGGCGCCCTTGGTAACGATCAGGCCTTTGAGGCTGACTTTTTTGGTCAGCTCACCGGAAGCGATCACGCGAATGACGCGAGCCAGCTCGCCAACCACGCCAGCCTGCTTCAATGCGAGGATGTCGACTTCACCGACAGGCAGCTTTTCCAGGTCGGAAAGACGAACTTCTGCCTTGTACGGCGCTGCCATCGACTTGAAGCCGCGCTTCGGCAGACGACGCTGCAGAGGCATCTGGCCGCCTTCGAAGCCGACCTTGTGGAAGCCGCCCGAACGGGATTTCTGGCCTTTATGGCCACGACCGGCTGTCTTGCCCAGACCCGAGCCGATGCCACGACCAACGCGACGCTTCGCGTGCTTGGCGCCATCTGCCGGTTGAATGTTGTTCAGTTCCATGTTTGCTCCGTGCGCAAGCCGCGAGGCTTACGACACCACTTTCACGAGATACGAGACCTTGTTGATCATGCCGCGTACTGCTGGCGTGTCTTCAAGCTCACGGACGGAATTAATACCGCGCAGTCCAAGTCCACGAACGGTTGCACGATGGCTCTCGCGCGTACCGATCAGGCCCTTGACCAATTGCACTTTGATTGTGTTTGCCATGTCGTTCACCTTAGCCCAGGATTTCTTCAACGGACTTGCCGCGCTTGGCTGCAATTTCCGCCGGGGTGTTCATTTTCGACAGGCCATTCAACGTGGCGCGAACCAGGTTGTACGGGTTGGTCGAACCGTTGGACTTTGCCACCACGTTCGTCACGCCCATGACTTCAAAAATCGCGCGCATCGGACCGCCGGCAATCACACCGGAACCGTCTTTTGCAGGGCCCATCATCACCGACGAAGCGCCATGCTTGCCGGTCACGGTGTGCTGCAGCGTGCCATTCTTGAGGGTTACCTTGATCATCTTGCGACGCGCTTCTTCCATCGCCTTCTGCACGGCCACTGGCACTTCTTTCGACTTGCCCTTGCCCATACCGATACGGCCATCGCCGTCGCCAACCACTGCCAGCGCAGCGAAACCCATGATACGGCCACCCTTGACCACCTTGGTCACACGGTTCACCGCGATCATTTTTTCGCGCATGCCGTCATCTGGCTTGTCGCTTTGCATCTTCGATTGCATCTTTGCCATGACGATTCTTCCTTAGAACTTCAGACCGGCTTCGCGAGCGGCTTCTGCCACTGCCTTGACACGGCCGTGATAACGGAAACCCGAGCGGTCGAATGCGACTTCGGCAATACCGGCTTGCAGGGCTTTTTCGGCCACACGCTTGCCCACCAGTGCCGCAGCGGCGGCGTTGCCACCCTTGCCCGACTCGCCAGCCAGCTGCTGACGCACTTCGGCTTCCAGCGTGGAGGCAGAAGCCAGGACGGTTGCATCCGGTCCGATGACCTGCGCATAGATGTGCAGGTTGGTACGATGCACCGCCAGGCGATTTACTTTCAGCTCGGCGATTTTCGCGCGAGTCTGACGTCCGCGACGCAGACGTGATTGTTTCTTGTCCATCGTCAGCCCCTGTTACTTCTTCTTCGTTTCTTTAATCACTACGCGCTCTTCAGCGTAGCGAACGCCCTTGCCTTTGTAAGGCTCGGGAGGACGGTATGCACGGACTTCGGCAGCGACCTGGCCAACGCGCTGCTTGTCAGCGCCCTTGATCACGATCTCCGTCTGCGTCGGCACAGTGGCAGTAACGCCTTCCGGCATCGCATGCACTACCGGATGCGAGAAACCCAGCGACAGGTTCAGGCTATTGCCCTGGAGTGCAGCACGATAACCCACACCGACCAGGGTCAGCTTGCGCTCGAATCCCTTGGTGACGCCGGTAACCATATTGTTGACCAGTGCGCGCAGCGTGCCGAACATGGCATTGGCTTCACGGCTGTCGTTGGCAGCTTCGAACGTCAGCGTGCCGTTGTTATTGGTGATCTTCACCAGGTCGCCGTTGACGGCCTGGGTCAGACTGCCCAGCGGGCCCTTGACCGTGATCTGGTCTGCTGCGATGGTCGCTTCCGCGCCGGCTGGCAGAGTGATCGGCATTTTACCTACACGAGACATGTTTCTCTCCTTAGGCCACGTAGCAAATGATTTCGCCACCGACACCGGTTGCGCGCGCTTTGCGGTCGGTCATGACGCCCTTTGGGGTCGACACGATCGCGACACCGAGGCCGTTCATGACATTCGGGATGTCGTCCTTGCCCTTGTAGATACGCAGGCCAGGGCGGGAAACCCGCTGCAGGCGCTCGATGACAGGGGCGCCAGCGTAATATTTCAAACCGATTTTCAGTTCTGCCTTGCCGTCCGCTTCTGCGACAGCAAAATCCTCAATGTAACCCTCGTCCTTCAGGACGTTGGCAATAGCGACTTTGACTTTGGACGACGGCATTGCAACCGTGGTCTTCTTGACACCTTGCGCATTGCGGATACGGGTCAGCATATCGGCGATAGGATCGCTCATACTCATTGCTTCTTCTCCTATTACCAGCTGGCTTTGGTCATACCCGGGATCTCGCCACGCATGGCGATTTCACGGACCTTCGTGCGGGCAAGCCCGAACTTGCGGAAGGTGCCACGGGGACGACCGGTGAGTGCGCAACGATTACGTTGGCGGGTCGGAGCAGAGTTACGCGGCAGCGCCTGGAGTTTCAGGCGCGCTTCGTAGCGCTCTTCTTCCGACTTCGATTGGTCGTCAATGATTGCCTTCAATTCGGCGCGCTTGCCTGCGTATTTCTGCACCAGGTCGGCACGCTTCTTTTCACGGTTAATCAGTGAGAGTTTTGCCATGGCAACCTCAGTTTCTGAACGGGAATTTAAATGCGGCGAGAAGCGCTTTTGCTTCGTCGTCGGTCTTCGCGGTGGTGGTGATACTGATGTTCATGCCACGCAGCGCATCAATCTTGTCGTACTCGATCTCGGGGAAGATGATCTGCTCTTTCACACCGATGTTGTAGTTGCCACGACCGTCGAATGCACGACCGGACACACCACGGAAGTCGCGCACGCGGGGCAGCGCAACCGTGACCAGGCGGTCCAGGAATTCATACATGCGGGCGCCACGCAGGGTCACCATGCAACCGATCGGATAGCCTTCGCGGATCTTGAAGCCCGCGATAGCCTTACGAGCCTTGGTCACCACCGGCTTTTGACCTGCGATCTTGGTCAGATCGCCGACAGCGTGCTCGATAATTTTCTTGTCAGCCACGGCTTCGGACAGACCCATGTTCAGGGTGATCTTTAGCAAACGCGGCACTTCCATCGGCGACTTGTAACCGAATTTCTCGGTCAGCTCGCCAACGACTTTCTCTTTATACTGCTGCTGGAAACGTGCCATGATCTTTACGCCTTAACGACTTCGCCATTGGACTTGTAAGTGCGAACTTTCTTGCCGTCCACTACCTTGGAGCCCGTGCGATCTGCCTTGCCCGATGCTGCGTTGAACAACGCAACGTTGGACACGTGAATTGGCATCAGCTTATCGACGATGCCGCCAGTGGTACCCGCCATCGGGTTTGGCTTCGTCGCCTTCTTGGCAACGTTTACGCCTTCCACAACAACGTAATCTGCGCTGACGCGCTGCGCGACGGTGCCGCGCTTGCCTTTGTCTTTACCGGCCAGGACGATAACTTCGTCGCCTTTTCGAATGTTGCTCATGTCGACTCCTTACAGAACTTCTGGTGCGAGGGAGACGATTTTCATGAAGCGCTCAGTGCGCAGCTCACGTGTAACCGGTCCAAAAATACGCGTACCAATCGGCTCCAGCTTTGCATTCAGCAACACCGCAGCGTTGCCATCGAACTTTACCAACGAGCCATCTGGACGACGCACGCCTTTGGCGGTACGAACGACGACTGCATTGTAAATTTCACCCTTTTTGACGCGACCGCGTGGCGTAGCTTCCTTGACCGTGACCTTGATGATGTCGCCGATGCTGGCATAGCGACGCTTGGAACCACCCAGGACCTTGATGCACAGAACTTCGCGCGCGCCGGTGTTGTCGGCTACTTCGAGCCGGCTTTCAGTTTGAATCATGATATTTTCTTTCCCAACTTTTCCCGTTCGGTCCGCACAATGCGGTTGTCACGGTCAGTCTTGGTCCCGTCAGCACTCTTTAAGCAAAAGGGCGCCGATTAGGTGGACGATTTCCAAAACTACTTGCTGTTCAGTACTGCCAATTGCAGGCAGCGATTTCCTCGAGCCGGAAAATCATTTGCTCGAGGAAGCCAAGGAGTATGGCAGATAATCACTGCACCTGCAATACCCAATTACACGATTTGCGCTGCCTGCACCACGCGGGTAACGGTCCACGATTTGGTCTTGGAGATCGGACGACCTTCCTGGATTTCGACGACGTCGCCGGCCTTGACCTGGTTCGACTCATCATGCGCGTGATATTTCTTCGAACGCTCGATGATCTTGCCGTACAGCGGGTGCTTCATCTGGCGCTTGATCAGGACGGTAACGCTCTTGTCCATCTTGTCGGACACGACTTCGCCAACCAGGGTCCGCTTGGACGTTTCTTTTACTTGCTCAGTCATTTCGTCGCTTCCTTCTGGTTCAGTACCGTCTTGACACGGGCAATGTCGCGACGCACTTTCTTCAGCTGCGAAGTGTTGTTCAGCTGCTGCGTTGCGATTTGCATGCGCAGGCTGAATTGCGCCTTCAGCAGATCGGTCAGCTCCTTGTTCAGGGCAGCCTGATCCTTGCCGAGGAGTTCAGATGCTTTCATGTTTCGCTCCTATTATTGGCCGACCTGGCGGACGACGAATGTAGTCAGCAGCGGCAGTTTGGCTGCGGCCAGGCGGAATGCCTCCCGCGCCAGGGTTTCATCGACACCATCCATCTCGTACAGGACTTTGCCTGGCTGGATTTCGGCGACGTAGTATTCCGGATTACCTTTACCGTTACCCATACGGACTTCGGCCGGCTTGTTCGAAATCGGCTTGTCCGGGAATATGCGGATCCAGATCCGGCCGCCACGTTTGATGTGACGGGTCATGGCACGACGTGCTGCTTCGATCTGGCGTGCAGTGATGCGGCCGCGGCCGACGGCCTTCAGGCCGAATTCACCGAACGACACTGCAGTGCCGCGCTCGTGAGAAATGCCCTTGTTGCGGCCTTTCTGCTCTTTACGATATTTTCTGCGTGCTGGTTGCAGCATGTTTTATTCTCCTGGCTTGGTAGCGCGTACACGCTTGGCAGCGCCCGGTGCACCAGGCGCGCCTGGAGCGGACGGCGCTGCGGCCTGACCTTCGGGACGGCGGCCGCGCGCCGGAGGACGTCCGGAACCTGGCTTGCCATCATCGCGACGCGGTGGGCGACGCTTCTTGTCATCATCCGACGGCACGTCGATGGTGGGGGCTTCGCCGCTTGCAAGGCGATCGCCCTTGTAAACCCATACCTTGATGCCGATGATGCCGTAGGTGGTTTCCGCTTCGCTTGTGCCGTAGTCGATGTCGGCACGCAAGGTGTGCAGTGGCACACGACCTTCGCGATACCATTCAGTACGAGCAATCTCGATGCCGTTCAGACGACCGGACGACATGATCTTGATGCCTTGGGCGCCAAGGCGCATCGCGTTCTGCATCGCACGCTTCATTGCGCGACGGAACATGATGCGCTTTTCGAGCTGCTGGGCGATCGAGTCGGCGATCAGTTGCGCGTCGGTTTCCGGCTTGCGGATTTCCTCGATGTTGACGTGCACGGGCACGCCCATCATCTTGGTCAGCGCTGCCTTCAGCACTTCGATGTCTTCACCCTTCTTGCCGATGACGACGCCAGGACGCGAGCTGAAAATCGTGATGCGCGCGTTCTTGGCTGGACGCTCGATGACCACACGGCCAACCGATGCGCTCTTCAGTTTCTTCTTCAGGTAGGCACGCACCTTCAGGTCTTCGGACAGCATGCTGGCGAAGTTGCTGTTGCCGGCGAACCAGCGCGAGCCCCAGTTGCGGGTAACCGAAAGACGGAAACCGGTAGGATGTATCTTCTGTCCCATCGTGACTCCTTAGTTGCCGACAGTCACGAAAATGTGACAGGATTGTTTAGAGATACGATCGCCACGACCTTTTGCACGTGCGGTAAAGCGCTTCAATACAGCGGCCTTCTCGACGTAAATGGTGGTGACTTTCAACTCGTCGATATCCGCGCCATCATTGTGTTCGGCGTTCGCGATTGCGGACTCCAGAACCTTCTTGATGATGACAGCACCTTTTTTCGGGCTGAATTGCAGGATGTTCAACGCTTGATCAACTTTTTTGCCCCGGATCAAATCGGCGACAAGGCGACCTTTTTGGGCCGACAGGCGCACGCCACGGAGGATAGCTTTAGTTTCCATATCGGACCTATTTCTTAGCCTTCTTGTCAGCCGCATGACCCTTGAACGTACGGGTCACCGCGAATTCGCCGAGCTTGTGACCGACCATGTTTTCGGAGACATACACCGGCACGTGTTGGCGGCCGTTATGCACAGCGATGGTCAGGCCGATGAAGTCCGGCATGATGGTCGAACGACGGGACCAGGTCTTGATGGGCTTCTTGTCCTTGGTCGCCTGAGCGGTTTCGACTTTTTTCACCAGGTGGGCGTCGCAAAACGGCCCTTTTTTCAATGAACGTGTCATGGTTATTCCTTATTTCTTGCCGCGGCGAGAGACGATCATCGAAGTCGTGCGCTTGTTGCGACGCGTCTTTTTGCCCTTGGTCTGTTGACCCCATGGCGATACCGGGTGACGGCCAGCGGCGGTCTTGCCCTCGCCACCACCGTGCGGGTGATCGACCGGGTTCATCACAACACCGCGAACGGTAGGACGAACACCGCGCCAGCGCATTGCACCGGCCTTACCGATCTTGCGCAGGTTATGCTCGCCGTTGCCGACTTCGCCGATGGTTGCGCGGCACTCGATGTGCACGCGGCGAACTTCACCGGAACGCAGGCGAACCTGAGCGTAAGTGCCTTCGCGCGCCATCAGTACGACACCGGCGCCGGCGGTACGGGCCATCTGGGCACCCTTACCTGGCAGCATTTCGACGCAGTGCATCGTGGTGCCGACCGGGATATTTCGCAGTGGCAGGCAGTTGCCCGACTTGATCGGCGCTTCCGAGCCGTTCATCACGGTGTCGCCAACCGACATGCCTTTGGTGGCGATGATGTACTTGCGCTCGCCATCCGCATAGCACAGCAGCGCAATGTGCGCACTGCGATTCGGATCGTATTCAACGCGCTCGACTTTCGCCGGAATGCCGTCCTTGTTGCGACGGAAATCAACCACGCGATAGTGCTGCTTGTGACCACCGCCGATATGACGGGTGGTGATGTGACCGTTGTTGTTACGACCGGCGGTCTTGGATTTCTTTTCGATCAGAGCAGCGAACGGACGACCCTTGTACAGGTCGGGCGTGACCACCTTGACCATACCGCGCCGTGCCGGCGAGGTTGGTTTCATTTTAACGAGAGCCATTATTTAGCCTCCTCGGTGAAATTGATTTCCTGACCGGGCTTCAGGCAAACAAATGCGCGGCGGGTGTGATTGCGACGACCGGTAAAACGGCCCGAACGCTTTTGCTTGCCTTCGCGGTTTGCTACCTGGACCGATTCAACCTGGACCTTGAACAGCATCTCGACCGCAGCCTTGATCTCGAGCTTGTTGGCATCCGGCGCGACCAGGAAGACGACTTGCTCGTTCTTCTCTGCGACGAAGGTGGCTTTCTCCGAAATCACCGGAGCCAGCAGCACTTTCATCAGGCGCTCTTCGCTATGTTTCACGTTGTTCATGCCAGCATCTCCTCAATCTTGGCCAGTGCGGCCTTGGTGATCAGGATCTTCTTGTAGTGAACCAGCGACACTGGGTCGGCATGGCGTGGCTCGCAAACCAGCACGTGCGGCAGGTTGCGCGAAGCCAGCAACAGGTTTTCATCAAGGTTGTCAGTGATCACCAGCACGGAGTCCAGCCCCATGTCTTTCAGTTTCTGCGCCAGCAGCTTGGTCTTGGGCGCATCGACCGACAGGTCTTCAATAATGGACAAACGGTCTTCCCGTGCCAACTGCGAAAGGATCGAGCAGATACCTGCGCGATACATCTTCTTGTTGACCTTGTGGGTGAAGTTTTCATCGGGCGAATTCGGGAAGATCCGACCGCCTCCGCGCCACAGGGGCGACGACGACATACCGGCGCGGGCGCGGCCCGTACCTTTTTGACGCCATGGCTTCTTGGTCGTGTGATGAACTTCCTCACGATCCTTTTGCTTGCGGTTGCCGCTACGGGCATTGGCCTGGTAGGCCACCACGATCTGATGAATCAGCGCTTCATTGTAGTCGCGACCGAAAATGGTATCCGGCGCTGCAACGTTCGATGCGGCCTGGCCCTGGTCGTTCAGGAGCTTGAGTTCCATCGCTTATGCCCCCTTCTTTGCTTTGACTTTGATCGCCGGAAACACCACGACCTGGCCATTCTTTGCGCCAGGCACGGCGCCCTTGACCAGCAGCAGCTGGCGCTCGGCATCGATACGTGCGATTTCGAGATTCTGGGTCGTCACAGTGACGTCACCCATATGACCGGTCATGCGCTTACCAGGAAAAACACGACCCGGATCCTGCGCCATACCGATGGAACCCGGCACGTTATGCGAACGCGAGTTACCGTGGGATGCACGACCGGACGCGAAGTTGTGGCGCTTGATGGTGCCGGCGTAGCCCTTACCGATGGAGGTGCCTTGCACGTCCACTTTCTGGCCAACTTCGAACAGGCTGACAGGAACGACATCGCCAACCTTGAGTTCGGCGACGCGCTCTGCGCTGATACGGAATTCCTTGAGTACGGTGCCAGCTTCGACGCCTGCTTTTGCGTAGTGACCGGCGGCTGCCTTGTTCACACGCGAAGCGCGACGCTGACCGAATGCGACCTGAACAGCGGTATAACCGTCCGTTTCAGGCGTTTTGATTTGAGTCACACGGTTGTTGGACACGTCCAGCACGGTAACAGGGATCGAGCTCCCGTCATCCGTGAAGATGCGCATCATGCCAACCTTGCGACCAACCAGGCCTTGGCCTTGATCTTGGTTCATTTTTTCTCCATTCCCGCCTGCGATTGGGCGGGGCTGATGTTGTGCTACTTGACTACCGGCTCTGCAAAAAACAAAGCCGGCCTTAAACTAAGCCGGCAATTATAACGCGGGACTTTGCCCCATACAACAGAAAGTTGATGAAGTCAAAGCCCCGCGAGACAAAAACCTTACTGCAGCTTGATTTCTACGTCGACGCCGGCAGGCAGGTCGAGCTTCATCAACGCGTCGACGGTCTTGTCGGTAGGGTCGACGATGTCCATCAGGCGCTGGTGGGTACGGATCTCGAACTGGTCGCGCGAGGTCTTGTTCACGTGCGGCGAACGCAGGATGTCGAAACGTTCGATGCGGGTTGGCAGAGGTACTGGGCCTTTGACCACGGCGCCGGTGCGCTTGGCGGTCTCGACGATTTCCTGTGCGGACTGGTCGATCAGACGGTAATCGAATGCCTTCAGGCGGATGCGGATTTTTTGCTTGG
>Ga0232123_1000063_pt1 | contig 11992 bp, 2 predicted proteins | sample 011ome_27_FD_181511 | JGI IMG/M metagenome (GOLD analysis project Ga0232123, IMG submission 181511) | Metatranscriptome of coastal salt marsh microbial communities from the Groves Creek Marsh, Skidaway Island, Georgia - 011504AT... | ecosystem: Environmental > Aquatic > Marine > Intertidal zone >...
GGGGAGTTTCGAAAATAAAATATTTCTCAGAAATTAAAAGGTGCGAACATAAAATATAATGCGTTCGCACTTTATTTTATTTTTTTATACGCGTTCGCTCGCGACTATTTAACTATAGTTAGTTATGGATCAAATGATGTATTTGTTATGGGATCTATGTTATAAAAACAAGATCCTTGATAACGCAGAAAATTAAAATCTTCTGCTATAGACATTAGATACACTTGTGTTGGTAATGCTCCTGGAAGATCAGCATGTATAAGAACACCAGAAATATCCTTAGGTCTGTCGTAACGATCATATTCATTGTACGCACAAGGTGTATCAAATAAATGAGGACTATAATAAGGTACCTCATATTCAACACCACCATGTACGGTACTTTGAACAATCGTTCCTGAAACGGAAGGTGCCACATTATCTTGAAGCATGCTCGATACAAGACCTTGTGGATTAAAATTTCTGGTCTTGGTATATTTAATGACTAAGTTACCTAAAAAAGGATCACTACGAGATATAATTCTATACCTCATGCCACCACGAACTCCTAAATAGCAATAACGCATGATATTGAAAGTATTTACTCTACCAACATCACCAGTTAATGCTACGCTTTTAGGTATTAGTAGAGTATTAGGAGGTGGGTAAACTGGATGTACTACACTATTAGCTGTAATGTGAGCAAGTCGAAAAGCAACTTGATCACGTTTTAGTAATACACGTAACGATTCAATTTTTTCACCAAAATGTGCAGTAAAAATATTATTATTACTAGGAATGGTCCTATTAATAATAATCTCTTTACCGGATACGTCGATCTTGTTGTCAATTTTTCTTTGCACTTTATTAAGTGGCTCACCCTGTTCATAAGCACTTTCAGCATTCACATTAGAATTTAATGTATTTACTGAATGATCCCAAGGTTCTGCGAACTCCATGTCATCACTATATACATAGGTATTGATATACATGGGTGCAGCAACAGTTAATCCAGTGATGGACGTAGCAGCACGAATTGTAATAACTCCTGTACTTTGTCCTCTTTGATTACTTGCAATAATTTCACTAGTTGGATCACCAGATTGATTTAGATATGGTCTGAGCATACCTTTATTATTGGGTGTTTGATGAACGTTAGCAAAAGCTTTATGATGATTAAAACCAACATGAACAGTTATACTACGTTCTTTTTCAAGATCCATAGTTACTATATATTGTTGATTAATGATAGTAGTTCTATCTTGTCGATCAATAAGACTATCATTCCCATTCGGTTCATAAATAAATATTAATTTACCTCTCGTGAAATTGGGAGCAGTTACATCAAACCGAAAAGATACGGTACCACGCCAATAGGTATAATTCATAGCCACTTGAGCTAAAGAACTATTCATCATCATTTGTCGTGTGGTAGTAGAAGATGTATTTACAAAATGAGTTCCAAGCATTGGAGTAATAGGAAGGGTTAAATAAGTATATAAATAAGGTTGAGCTTCATCTGTCATAGTTAAAACGTCTAATAAACTAGGTATTGAAGTAATGGTTTTATGAGCTAAAGGATCATGAGATCCTGAACCCATAATATCATTCATTAAAGACAACTCTTGTTTAGGATCACATGTTAACTTATAGGCGGTGTCTCTACCAATGATTGTAGCACCATTAGCAAAGGTAACTTGCTTAGCAAAACTAACAGGTTCAACGATAATAGGTTTTGAAAAACCAAACATGAGAGCAACTTTAGAAATTGCAGTAGCTGCAATATGTGTTGCTTTTGCAAAAGTTGAAATAATGGGTACATCAGATAACTTTTCAGCTATATTAGCAACAGACGTTGCAACAGAACTAATAGGGTTAGTGGTATATTCAGATTCAGCGGTAACAGTAATGCGTGTATTAGTTGGTGTAGAAATTTCCACATCTTCCATCCAAGCATAAACCGTTAAAACGACTTGATCGGTTTCAGCTACATTTTGAGAATGAAGTTGTCCTAAAGATGTGACAAATAATTGTCCTAAATCTAAGAAATCTTCATAAGACGATATATTATCTAAAATACTAGCACCAAATGCGTTGAATAAACGTAGACTTTGTTGAGGATGAACATATGGAAGATCCAATTGAACATCATCATCTTGACCTGCGTTTATGTAACACAAATCAGGGCTTTGACTAAGATAATTAGAACGAAATAATCGTTTTTGATCAGTTATGGGAGACAATCCTCTCATAACTAAATAATTACGATTATTAGCTGATAATGGTTGATAACTAGCCATCAAAGAGCCATAATGAAATTTAGAAGTAGAAAGATTGAATCTTAATTTGAGATTACCTCGAAAATAAGCAAAATGAGCTAATTTATTTCTAACAGAAGGTAAATCAGACCATAAAGCCCATGGATCTAAAACAAAATCGATATTTGTATTTAAGTTTAAACCTCTAACGTCAATAATGACAGGTCTTTTGAAAAAATCATCTAAATAGATCTTGTCGTCAAGAGCTGAAGCTAAAGTTTTAGAAGTATCGGAACCCATAACTTGTGCACTATTGGTATCTTCAAAATTTTCAAGATTTAAAGATTCAGCTAATACATAAGTTTTCTTGTAGTGTCGATTAAAAGATATTGATTCTTTGGTGGGTTGATTTAATTGACGAGAGAAAAATAATCTATCTTCTTGATATAAATCACATGTTAATGGACCAGTCCTTAAATCATTCCTAGTTTTCAATTCATTATAAGTCAATTGAAAATTTGGACTAAGAGAAGGATCAATAGGTGGTGGTATAGTTTCAGACTCTGAAGTTGCATAAGTTCGTTCAATGATTTTAGTAATGGTATGTAAATTATCTGTGGTTTTAGATAACTTTTCAAGTGCATTATCAAAATCAAGAGAAGCAGCTGTATGTAACTTCTGTTGAAAGGGTATTACTGGATGTTTACAGCAGTATGAGGCCATATGGTACTCACACTTCTTTGGGTTATTGTTAATTGGTTGTTTAGCAATTCATATTACATTCTTGTAATCACTGAATTAGGTGATTACGAACGCAAACCAACACATTTGTTTTTAAAAGTGGGTACGCCACGATAAGGCACTAATTGTGTCATAATAGATCTAAATAGACCTCCTTTTATAATGTCGTTTCCTGAAAACATTCATCTTATGGTTTGATAAAGTGATTAAATGTTCAGTAAATTTGGCGACAAGTTTTATCTTTTATAAGTAAAAGATAATAAAACTAATTACTAGTATGTTTATGAATTAATTCGATCCATGTTGGGAACATGGGACGAATATCTTCATCACCGAACCTAGTAAATTCAGTGAGTGTTCGTATAAATTTTTCTCTATAGTCTTCATACTCGACTTTATTATCACAATGAAACAATAATTCTCTCATAACAGAATTACAAGTTTGAACTAATTGTTCCTCAGGTGTAATTTCTTTGGATGGTAAATAGTAACATAGACTCTTCATTAGTGAATCTTTATCGAGAGGAGCAACAATTCTTTTCAATTCAGGATGATATCTAAAACTTCTTTTTAAAAAAGAAATTTGAGATATATCAATAAATCTAGATGAATGTTGTTTTTTATCTGACGTCGTAAACGTCATGTAATAAATTTCTTCTACAAATTTACCGTAAGATATATTATTGAAATAAGAAGACAATTCTTCCTTAACACCACATAACATGTCGTCTCCGTAGGTTATAGGTAATAAAAGTTTCGTAAAATCTCTTATCTTAAATTTTGTTGTTTGATTCATAGCATTGTCAGCACCTAGAGGTGTACACATAATGGCAAAAGCATAATACAAAAGAATAATTCCCCTAAGGGAGTTATCTTCTGCAGTAGCATATTTACCAGAAGGTTGAAAACCAGGTGGTGTGAAAACAGTACCATTCATAACAACTGTGGGATAAAGGTTATCTGTTAACAGACCTTGAACAATTTTTAAAGAATGTTCATTGTATCCCAATTTCTTTAAAGAATTATACACTACGGAATTAGCCATAATACCTATGCCAACAGGCATACTGGTATCGTACCCGCCATAATCACCCTCCATAATATAAGGAGAGAAATTCTTAAGAGTATTATACATGACATCAACTTCGGAAGATTGCATATTAACTCCAACTTTAGTAAAAAAAACATCTCGATGTTGGCACATCAAACTATAAAATGGCATAAGATACATTCTATTAGCTAAAGTCATGTCATAAGAAGACATAGCGAAAATTCTGGTATTACCAGAGATAACTTTTGCTCTAGAACGAGGTTCATCTTTAAGTTGAGCACCAACTATAGAATGACTAGTCTCATTGCGAAGATAAGAATCTAAAATTTCTTGAACTTGAATTTTAACTTCGGGTTTGGGTGAAACAGCATCTTCTTTAAAAGGTAAGGGTGTTTTGTTTTGATATTTGCTTTTAGTTCCAGTGAATAAAAAACCACCAGAAGTATTATTACGCATAGCCCTATAATAGAAATTTTCAGGGAAACCATTTTGAGCTACATCCAATGGAACTGGGTTTGCTGATGTTATATTTTCTGCTTTCAGACGTAGTATTAAATCAGTGGTAAATGATAATACCACATTCTCCATGATTCTATTATTAAGTGGTGCTTTTAAAACACCAACTTTCTTAATGAAATTATTTTCAGGAGAACAAAATACTCCATTATTATTGAAGGATCTCATTCTAGGGGCCATGTATTTAGGTTGACCATCATAGGTTGATGGAACACCTAATAAATATTCTGTCTTATCAAAAAGAACACTTTTTGTTAAAGTACTTTTGGAAGCAATATGTGAATAATCACTTATTTTTCCATATACATTAACGGAAGGTATGTCTTCATATAAGAGTGGACATTTGGGTCCTAAAGGAACTATTTCACTTGAAGTGTTCAAACGGAAAGCACCTTCAGATACTATATTTGTTAAAATACATCTATCTTGTAATATTTGTAATTGTTTTAACAAATTAGTTTTATTAATAGGACAAGCATAACCTAGAGTCCCATGACCTGCACAATGAATTCCTACTAGAAAGGATTTATAACCAATAGTAGAAACTAAAGGACTACCACAATCACCAGATTTATGTTCTGGGAATGTATATCTATAAGGATCAAAAACGCTCATTTTAGATTCATCATCTACTAATTCAGTTTTAACTCTTTGAGATATAAGTTCTTTATGAAGAAACATAGAATTTTGAGGAATTGTACTACGAGGATTATCACATAAGGCAAAGGTAATATCTTTAAAAATAGAACCAATAAGTCTAACTAACAATATGTCATCTGAAATTTCTAAATAATCTTCAGAAGTAAAATGAGATTTCACTAAACCAGAAGCAATATCTGGATTCATTGAAATATGCATAGTATATAATTCTCCTCTTATACAATGTTTATTAATTAAAACAAAATCTCTACAAATACCTAAAACCTTAGTCCTAACTTTAGAACCATCTTTAAAATGCAGAACTGTATATCTAATATTAGCATGTACAGTATTGTAAATTTCTTCAAGTTTATTGTAATTACGAGGAGTTCCAACTAAATTAGGAGAAACATTAATAGCATGATCATAATCAACATCACAATCTCTTTTTTTAACAGGGAGAGGGAAGTGACAGTTTGACTGTTTCTCGTTAACTAAAACGTAATCATCAACATTTTCATCAGTAAATTTACCAGTAGTTGATATATTTCCTTCAGAATTTATATTGTTGACAACTTTATAAGTTTTGAGAGCTATTTTAGTAGATGCAGCAACTAGAGTAAAAAATAATAATATAGGTGGTGAACTAGAAAAAATTTTGCGAGAAAATACTTTCCATTTTTGTAGTGTATATCTTTCATCTTTATAAATAAATGTCTTAATAAATAAAAATGAAAACAATGATGCATTATAAGTTAAATTGTATATATTATTTAAAAAATTGCTATAACTTATTGTATGATATAATCTTATAGTTTCACTTAAAGCAAATAATGTACGCCTAGATTCTTTAACATCCCTTTCAGTTCGTCTTGTATATATGGCTAAAAACCATATAAGAACAACTAAAATATGTATAATAAAAGAACAAAATGCAAAAATATATGATTTAGTACAAAGGTAGAACCAAAAACATATATAAGATATATACAAAACGTTGAGAAAGATATAATTCGGTGTATATATTTCGAATAAATCAGCTTCTGCTTTAACAGAACTGATTTTCGGTTCTAAATATTTAGAGACATCTTCAGAAGTTGCTTCCATAAATTTTCTTTGAGCTTCTTTGTGTTGTTTATAAGACTCAGTTAATTGAGCACATAAACCAAACATATCGAAAACTTCTTTATCTAGTATATCAGGATTATTGTGTTCATAGTAAACTTTTGTAGATTTAACATTACCTTCTTGTGGTACTTGTTCATAAATACGAAAATCCCATAAATCCATCTTATGTTCAAGATCTAAGGTTTTAAGCTTAGCTGTATCTAGAGACACACCACCGGCTTTTCTATATTCTTGTTTAACTTGAGTTTCAATATAAAGGAATCTTCTACGTATGGCTGCAGGAGCAGACATAATTGTACTTAAATTCATTTCCGGATTATTGGTATCTATTACAACTAATTCAGGCATGGCATAATTAACACCTTTATCCTCAATAGCAGCTTGATCAGGGCAATAGGGAGAATTATCAATTAACATTAATAATTCATCTATTGTCTCATCACCTTTTTGTGCTAATAGATTAGAAATAGAACCAACTTCTGGTATATGAATGATGGGTTGAATGATGGGATCGTATCCTGTCCAATATTTAGATTTAGGAGCGCGATTATAAACAACGTCAGTAGAATAAATTCTACCAGCTGATTTACAATGTACTTTAAAAATATTTTCAAGAATTGATGATTTTCCAATACCAGGATCACCGTGAAGAACGATACCCATAGGGGCCATTCTTCTTTTAGATTGCATTTCTAGCATAATTGATCTACGCATAACACGTAATTCAGTCAATCGAGCTTTGAAAGGTATGTTAACTTTCATAGATTTGGTAATGGTATCACCTTTCTTAATGTAGACGTCAGCCTTTGATAAAAATTCAGTAGCGCTGATTCTGTCAGAAGCGATAGTATCAGTGAAATTCATATCATTGCCAATATAAACACTTTTGTATGAAAGAGTTAAATCAGTTGTCTCGTCAATGTATTGGGCGATGAGATCTTTATCTAACCAAGCACTAGTAATAGATTTCGTTAAATAAAGGGTGTGCCCAAATCTAAAGAAAGCTTCAGTCATTTCAACCATGGAATAAGTGAAATCCAAAACGTTAGTAGATTTGGCTTCACCTAATAATTTGGTAAATTTATTAGAAGTTTCTAAAGAAAAAAAACGTAAACCTACCATACTTAAAATGAAATTTCTAGTTGATCTAACGACTTGGCTAGAAATAACCATTTCAAACATTTTCTTGGGAGAGAAGGTTTCATCAACAACAAAACCTTCGCTTTTAACTTTCTTAGATTCAGATATTTGGCTAACAAAACTTTTAATGTACATAGCGATATTGTCATGTACAGTTTGAGAAAATCCTGGAAAGGAATTACTCATAAATACAGTAAGAGACCAAACTAATTCAGCCTTATTTCTGTGTCTTATGATTTGATAAATAGAATATATTGCAGAATTTATATATTCAATAAAATACATGCTTCCATCAATAGAAGTCTGTTTTATAACATCATATAATGATTTTTTAATATCATCTATATCATCAAGAAAAACTTGAAAATTATCCTTAGCTTTACATTTAACAACATGGAGAGAAGAATTAACTTCAGTAGAGACATCTTTAAGAAGATATTTAAATTGTCGCTGAGTATCTTGTACATTAACTTTAAATCTTTCTAACTTGATTTCTAGTCTATCTACAATATTTCGTTTAGGAGGACTTAATGAACCTATAATAATAGGACCATGAAGAAGTTTTTCTTCTTCAAGATGTTCATATATGTCTTGATTAGATATACCATCGAGATCAGTTGAGTATGAAGTAATATCTTCACAACAAAATCCATGATTAAATAGATCTTGAAGATAATTATCTGATGTTGTATAAATTAAATATAAGTTTTTATTAATAGATGAAAAAAAATAATCATCAATATTACATTTAACAAATTCAATTGGTTTTCTACATAATATTACATTAGCAAAATTAATATTAGAGATTTCAGGATCTCTTTGATACAATTGATTAAGTTTCTTATCAAATTTGCTGCTTTCAGTGAAAGAAATAATTTGTTTACAAATAAAATAACATAAATGTGAATTTATATATCTTTTGTAAAGTTTTGATAAAGAATTAGAAGACCAGAGTCTTTTGTCTCTAGTTGAAATTTCAATTGAGTAATTTTTGATGAATCTGATGAAATCAACGATGTAGGGTTGAGAAAAAGCATTTGATAAGTGAAAATATACAATAAACATTAAAAGAAATGTTTTATCTTCTATATTTAAGGGTGAAATATCGTTATTGTCCAATTGATAAAGTTTATCAAGTGAATCAGCTTCGAAATTTACTAATGTGGTTTTTCTATCTCTATTTTTGTTTTTAATAATAGATTTAATTTTATCTGCTTTTCTTACGTCAGATACGACTCGTGCATTTTTTATTTTTTTATTTTTATTTTTATTTTTTTGATTTTTAATAATAATGTTTTTTTTGGCCACGTTTTCCCTAACCATCTTAATAGAAGAAGTCATTTGTTTAATCCCAAGGATTTGGAACGAAAATTTTGAAATCATTAGAGGTTAAAAAATAAATAATAAAATAATAGTTTTAATGAGAGATTCAATTAAGTATAAATATATAAATTATATGTTTTCGGCAGCATTTACGGTTGCTGAACGGGAAAAGCATCGTTTCAGATATCTTTATATACAAAATAATAAATGTAGGCTTACTAAATGAAATATATTAATGATGGATAGACTAAATAATCTATCTTTACTAGACATATGTTATCGCTTCAGGTGGGTACCTTTAAGGAAGTCTTATAATATGTGTTTCATAATCATTAATATACTTACTTAGGGCATTACAAATATATAATTTGTACCGATCACTGTATAATATGGAGTGGCGGTCCTGATATATATATATAAATAATTAAAACGTGTAGATGTGTGTAACTCTTCTCTTTTCCTTCTTCTTTTCCGAGGAGGTTGTTCCTTCCTCCTCCTCGGTTTTAGTACAACTTTGTTTGCCGACTTTGACGCGCGGTTAGTCAGATTTTTTATTATTACTTGCGGGTCCACGGATCGAATCCATCACCATCCGAGGATGACGCGCCGCCCATGGCCATTTGCGTTTCGTCGTCGTCGGGGTACCCAGAAGCGATGTCTTCCTCGCCAAACCCGATTCGCGCCACGTCGTCGCTATCCTTGTTGTTATTAAAATCAATCACGGACAACTTTTCCAACGCGTCCTCCGCGGAGGTGCGGTATTGCGTGCTCTTCGCCATCGAGCGCTTCTTCGCCTCTTCCATTTGTCTTTGCTCCTCCTCCAACTTGTACTGTCTCTCCTTGGCAACCTTTTCGATTTCCATCTGTCTTTGGTGCGCTTCCAACACTTTCTGTTCTCTCTCCGTCTCCGCCGCTTCCGCTTGCGCTTCCGCCTTTGCCAACTTCTTCTCTTCGATTTCGCGCTCGGTTCTCGCCTCTTCGTATTCCTTCGCCAATGAAACTTCCAGCGCCGCGGCGCGTTGCTTGGCCGTGTGGGACTTCTTCTTCGTCTCTTCCAACGCCGACGAAGCGGCTTCTTTCGCGGCTTCGACTGATTTCATCGCGTGTTGCACGTGCAAGTTGAAATCTTCCTTGGTTTTCCCAAGCATGTCAAACTCGTCTTCGACTTTACGTCCGGCTAATCGAGAAATGTCTTTTGCGTTTTGCACTTTTCTCTTGGCAACTTCTTGAACTTCTTGGATCTTCTTTTGCGCGAGTTCGGTGATGTCGTCGACTTTTTGGGCGGCGATTTTCGCAACTTCTTGCGAGTGCTCGTAGTTCGCTTCCGCATCCGCTCTTCTCGCCGCGGCTTGCTTGACTTTCATGGCGGCTTGTTGCGCCGCTTCTTTCGCACGTTCCATGGCTTTACCGCCGTCGCTGAGCGTCGGTTTGCACGTCGTCGCGATGTGTTTCAACTCGACGAGTTTCTTCAATCGCGCGGCGTTGACAAACTCTTCCTTGGATTTGCGTCCCAAGGTGGAAAACAACTCTTTTCTGGTGATGTCCGGCGATTGGTTCGCCGCTCTCCCGATGGCTTCCTCCAACGCTTTCGTGTTGATGGTTTGCTGCTGCTCGCCCATGGACGCTTCACCTTTGGAACCACCCATATTTCTCTTGAGCGTTTCTTGCGCCAAGTGTTCGACTTTCGTGACGTCGTAGTACTTATCCGCGGCGCCGTTCTCAATCTCCAAAGCTTCTTCGTCCGTTTCGCTCATATCAGAAGAAGTCTCGCCTCGTTGGATCTCCAACGCGGATTTCTTCTTGGATTTGGAGCCGTCGCCTTTGTAGACTTTCTCAATCGCTTCGCGTTCCAACGCTTTTTCGCCGTCTTGCGCGAGCTTTAACACCTTATCGGTTCGAGTTTGTTCTTCGGTTTGTTGTTCATGTTCTTCTTCTTCTTCTTTCATTTGTTCTTCTTCTCCTTCGTCGCCTTCGTTTTCGTCGTCGACTTCTTCATCGACGTGAACGCCCATGGATTTGCCCAATCCGGCGGCAACGTTTAAGTCTCCCTTCTTCGTCGTCGACTTCTTCTTATTCTTCTTCGACAACATCTTCGTTTGCTGCGGTAAACCCAACTGCGGCATTTGTCCCGGCTTGACCGGATCTTGACTCGATTGTTCGCCGCCAACCATTTTTTGCAACAAAGCGAACACCCCGGTGTGCTTGATCTCTTCCTCGGCGACTTCAACCAACTCTTTCTCTTCGGATGCGTTTGGCAACGCTTCTTCCAACAACATGCGTCGAGCGCCTTTGGAGGCGTAAGTAGACTTGTCGTCGTCTTTATCGCCGCTGCTGCTCTTGCGTTCGTACAAACGTTCTCTCTGGTTGTTGTTGTTGTTGTTGTCTCTAGAAGAAGAAGAAGAAGAAGAAGAAGAAGAAGAGGAGGAAGAGACGGATCGTCGCTCGTCTCTTTCCGTCTCTCTCTCCACGACCTCCTCGTCGTCGGCGTCCGAGCGAAACTTTTCCCTGTACCCGGAAAAATTCTTGCTTGGACGTCGATGGTCCTCGTTCTCAGAAGCGCTGCTGCGGCTGCTGCTTTTCTGATCCGAAGACGACGATTGCTTCTTCCTCGATGATTGGGGTCGGTGCTTTTCCTCTTCTTCGTCCTCTTCGTCGATATCGTCTTTGGCCAAAGTCTTCGTCAACTTCTTCTCGAACCTCGCGTCCTCTCGCTCTTCCACCGTTCGCTCCCCGTCCGAAGAAGAATCCTCCTTTGCCTCCTCCAAATCATCCTCTTCTTCGTTCGCGAATTTCTTCGTCTCCTTCATCCGTTTTTGCATGTCGTTGAACTCTCGCAAAAACGTATCCGTGTTTTTCGAGGAATCGATTTCTAAATCTTCGTCGTCGTCCTCTTGATCCTCCTTCTTTCCTCCGTTCGCATTCTTTAATTTGGATAAAAACGCGTCCGCTTTGGCGTATTTCTTATCGTCTCCTTCTTCTCTCTCGCCCATTTCCGACGCTGCTTTTTCTCCCGGTAACAAGGAATACGTCTTCTCGTAGTCACTCAGGGCGGATTTCCCGCACGTGTCCACGATCAAACTTTTCATGACATCGATTTGATCGGAAACGCCCAATAAAGACATCGGAGAGCCAGATTTGAACGCCGCGTCGATGTTATACGCTCCGCCGTTCTTTTTACTCGACGAAGAAGCGCTCAAAGCGAACGCGCCGAGAGATA
>Ga0232123_1000065_pt1 | contig 11961 bp, 10 predicted proteins | sample 011ome_27_FD_181511 | JGI IMG/M metagenome (GOLD analysis project Ga0232123, IMG submission 181511) | Metatranscriptome of coastal salt marsh microbial communities from the Groves Creek Marsh, Skidaway Island, Georgia - 011504AT... | ecosystem: Environmental > Aquatic > Marine > Intertidal zone...
GTTGGCGTCGGCAGGAACGGTAGAGTGAAGGGCAACCGGAACAAGGCCTGGACTGCAGGATTTGGGGGCAATCCCGATGAAGGTAACTGTGAAAACCTATCAAATTGATTGGTAAAATCTCCGGATGTGGCGCCCAGACGTTTCTAGTCAATATCAATAAGGACATAATCCTTGAAATTTTCAGATCTTGGCCTCAGTGACGAGCTAAGCCGCGCCGTAGCAGATTTAGGCTACACCAGCCCAACACCAATTCAGGAAAAATCCATTCCCGTCGTTCTGATGGGGCGAGATATTCTTGGCTCTGCACAAACGGGTACTGGCAAAACCGCGTCATTCACCTTGCCGATGATTGATATTCTAGCGTCGGGCCGTGCCAAGGCGCGCCTGCCTCGGTCACTGATCCTCGCACCAACCCGCGAGCTAGCTGCGCAGGTAGCTGAATCATTCGAAAAATTTAGCTCATACCACAAATTAAGCATGGCCCTGCTCATCGGCGGCGTCAGCTTTACTGACCAGAACACCGCGTTAAGCAAAGGTGTGGACGTGTTGATTGCAACGCCGGGCCGACTGCTTGACCATTTTGAGCGTGGCAAAGTGCTGTTGAACGACGTCAAAATTCTCGTGATCGACGAAGCCGACCGGATGCTCGATATGGGCTTTATCCCTGACGTTGAGCGGATCGCCGGTCTATTACCGCGGATGCGCCAGACGCTGTTTTTCTCGGCAACATTGTCCGATGATATTCAAAAACTCGGCGCAAAATTCGTGATGAATCCAAAAATCATCGAAGTCGCCCCACCGGCGTCAACAGCCGATACCGTTGCCCAGCATTTGATCTGGACGGATGTGAAAAAGAAACGGCAGGTTCTGCGCGATATTCTGCGTCATGAATCAGTAAAAAATGCGGTGATCTTTTGCAATCGCAAACGCGATATCGCAGAGTTGATCAAATCGCTAACACGGCATGGATTTTCCGCCGTTGCCCTGCATGGCGACATGACCCAATCAGCCCGGCTTGAGGCCCTGCAACGGTTCAAAGATGGCGACGTGCCATTGATGATCGCCTCGGATGTGGCGGCGCGCGGTCTTGATATTGCCGGCCTTAGCCATGTTTTCAATTTTGACGTGCCAAGCCATGCCGAGGATTATGTCCACCGGATTGGCCGCACCGGACGCGCCGGTAATTCTGGACGCGCCTTTACCATCGCCGCCAGCAAAGATGATGTGAAATATATTGGCTTTATCGAGAAATTGATTGGCAAGCCAGTCCCGAAAATTACCGTCGTCGACGGCAAAGTTGTTGAGGATGATGGGACGATATCAGCCAAAACAGGCGATAACAAAGGCGATAACAAGGGCGATATTGCTAGCAACGATAGCTCTGGTAGTGACGCCCCCCAAGCAGCAATTGATGGTGCCAAAGCCGCGCCAAAGCGCCGGTCGCGCAATGGACGGGCGGAAAAATCGACTGATAAATCGACTGAAAAAACAGCTGAAAAATCAGTCAAAGGCGCCAAAGCCGCGTCGAAATCAGCCAAATCTGCACAGGATAAAAAGCCGGTTACAGGTAAAAACCGCAATCGGGACGATGAATTACCATCACCGCCAGATTGTTCGGGAAACACGCTGGTTGAAACCGGCCATGTGCCGGCCTTTTTGCGGCGCTGAGTTTATCTCTCGTCTATGCGGGTGACGGCAGGTCGGCCAGCGCCTTGTCAACAACCTCACGAAGATCATTTGACTGCGCCTGTTTCTGCACCTTTTGCAGAACCGCACCCATTTTCGCCCGCCGTTCGGGCGCATAATGCGCCATCCGCGTTAACGGCAACGCCATCCGCGCCGCAAGCTGGGCATTGCGGGCGTCGATCTCGATAAGGCAATCACCGATAAAATCAAAACCAGACCCGTCCTCGGCATAGAAACGCAGCGGATTACCGGACATAAACGCCCCCAGAACCGCGCGTAATTTATTCGGATTATTCGGATCAAAGGCGGGATGCGTCATCAATTCGCCAAGCCGCTCAACCGTTCCTGATATGCTGGACATTGCCTCCATCATGAACCATTTTTCCATGACAAGTGGGCTGTCTTGCCAGCGATCATGAAACACCTGCAACGCGGCCGTGCGCGCCTTGTGATCACAATTGTTCAGTGCGGCAAGTGCGCCTTGTGACAAGGTCATGTTTTCGTCATGCACCTGTGCCGATGCCAGCTTGATCGCAGCCTCATCGCCAGCCGCAACACCAAGCGCCAGCAGACGGTTCAACAAAGCCCGCCCCCCCGCAGTAGCGGCAAGATTTCCGGCGTTTTGAGCGCCAAGCCCAGCCGTGATCTGCGGCGCCAATAGCCGCCCCAGCCCAGCCTCAACCGCGCGGCGCGCAGTAAACAGAGCCACCGGATCAGCAGGCTGCATCCGGCTTTCCAGAACCGAGATAGCTGGCAAGGTTAACAGGCCGGATTTGAACATATCCAGCAAATCAGGATCAGCAAGGCTGTTTGCATAAGCCTTCGCCAGCGCCGTAATCGCCGCCTCATCAACAAGGTGGGCAGGGTCATTAGCCACCGCAAGAATAAGGTCGGCAAGCAGCGTTTGCGCCGCATCCCAGCGATTGAACATATCCGCATCAAAAGCCATCAGATGCAAGCGTTCAGCCGATGACAAATCATCCTTTAGAATAACCGGCGCGGAAAAATTACGCAGCAGGCTTGGCACAACCGGCGAAGCGGTTGCCGGATAGAGCGGCTGTAGATGCGCCGCTTCGCTGATCAGGATAACCTGCTCGTCGCTTAAGGGGCCATCGGGGGCAAGGCGAAATGGAACGATCTCGCCAGCGTCACCAACCAGCCCGATACGCACCGGAATCGGCAATGGCAAGCGGGGCGTCTTTGCCATGGTGTCCGGGATCGTTTGGGTAAACTCAATCGCAAGTTCGGTATCATGGGCGCTAGCAACCCTGCGGGCCGTAAGTTCGGGGGTTCCGGCTTGTGAATACCAGCCAGAAAATGCCGTCAGATCAAGCGAATTTGCATCAGCAAGCGCAGCGATAAAATCATCACAAGTAACCGCGTCTCCGTCATGCCGTTCAAAATAAAGATCGGTTCCACGCCGGAATCCGTCCTTGCCAAGATAGCCTGCAAGCATTCGGATAACTTCAGCGCCCTTTTCATAGACGGTTGCAGTGTAGAAATTATTTATCTCACGGTAACTCTCTGGCCGGATCGGATGCGCGGTTGGGCTGCGATCCTCGGGGAATTGCGCTGCACGCAACATCGACACATCATCTGCGCGTTGCAGGCCAGCATCATGCATATCCGCCGAAAAACACTGGTCCCGAAATACCGTCAGCCCTTCTTTCAAGGTCAACTGAAACCAATCGCGGCAGGTCACGCGATTACCGGTCCAATTATGAAAATATTCATGCGCTATAATCGATTCAACACGATGTAAATCGGTATCGGTTGCGGTTTTTGGGTCAGCAAGAACAAATTTGCTGTTAAAGATGTTCAACCCCTTATTTTCCATCGCGCCCATATTGAAATGGCTAACAGCTACGATCTGGAACAGGTCAAGATCATATTCAAGACCATAAACCTCCTCATCCCAACGCATCGAGCGCTTGAGCGAATCCATCGCATGATGAGTAAGGTCAAGATTGCCCTTTTCAACATAGATATGAAGATCAACCCGCCGCCCCGACATGGTGACGAAATGATCAATTGCGCAATCCAGATCACCAGCCACGGCAGCAAACAGATAGCTGGGCTTTGGGTGCGGGTCATGCCAGATCGCAAAATGCCGACCATTGCCGCAATCGCCAGTTTCAACAAGATTGCCATTCGACAGCAATTGCGGATAGCGCTGCGCCGCCTCCAGCCGAACAGTAAAGATGCTCATAACGTCGGGGCGATCCGGATAAAACCCGATCCGGCGGAACCCCTCAGGCTCGCACTGGGTACAATACATGCCGCCAGAAAGGTACAGCCCTTCCAATGCGGTATTGGTTTCGGGGTGGCACTCGGCAATCGTCTCAATGACGCAATTCCTGTCAATGCCATCAATGTAAAGGCCGGTTTGATCCAGCCGATACGCATCTTTGGCAAGCGGCTTGCCATCAATCGTCACAGTATGAAGCGTTAAATCGCGGCCATCAAGCTGCAACGTTTGCCCGCCAGTAACCGCAGGATTGGGCGTAATTTGCAATTTGGTCGTGACCATTGTTTCTTGGTCATGAATATCGATATTCAGATCAACATTCGTCACCAGAAAGGCTGGCGGCGTATAGTCTTCGCGGCGTTTCAACATGGGCGTTAGTTTGAGTCGCGCGACGTTGTATAGGCTTCTTGGCAATGTGTCAGGCAATAGGGCTTGCCCGGAACAATCACATCACCGCAAAATACAAAACCGTTTTTCTTTGGATCGCCGGTCGGCCAACAGCATTTACTGCGCGACCATTCAAGCTGGCGTAACTCAAGGCGCAACGGCAGATTTTCAACCGGTTCAGGCACAACAACCTTTGGCTTTTCAACCTTTGGCCGGCTGATTGGTGATGGGCGCTTGGGCAGCCCCATCCGATGCGCCTTACCCGCAATCGCATTACGCGAAACGCCAAGAGCCTCGCCAATTTGCGAAATGGACAAGCCTTGTGACCACAGCTCTTTTAGCTTTTCAAGGCGGTCATCAGTCCAAACATTTGCGGTATCAGTCATTCACATCCTCGTTTTCAACAACCATGCCATCGTTGGTTGCCCAGTTATAGCCGTCTGATCCGGCGAACTCAATGACCGAATCGGTGATTGGCTATAGCGCGCCAATAAATTTCCCTATCAGGTCGATCTGGTAATCCAGCATATGCCGCCCATAATGCACCTTATGTCCAGCCATTTTTGCCGCTGCCAGCCATCGTGTTTCGGCTGGTACCATGATAATATCGGCAATCACCGTTTCCGATCGCACCGCATCCAATGCCAACGGCAAATCATCATCAGGCTTCAGGCCAAGGCTGGTGCCATTAATGATCATATCAGCATCCACGCCGTTACAATCGGCAAGCGGCATCGCAACCACCGCGGTAAAGCCAGTTTTTTCACCTAGCAACTGCGCCAGATTTTCGGCCTTTTCAACACTCCGGTTTGCGATAATCAATTTGCCAATTTTTGCCTCGGTCAATGCCGCCGCAATCGCCCGTGCAGCCCCGCCAGCACCAATTAGTAGAATTGTCCGACCAGCCAGCTGATACCCATTGCCAATACAGCCGGCCACAAATCCGGCGCCATCAAAATTATCACCATGCATCAGGCCATCAGCATCAAAGCGAACCGCGTTGACCGCGCCGGTTAACTGCGCCGCCGTGCCCAGCGTATCGCATAAATCAGCCAGCGGCATTTTATGCGGAATTGTCACCGCCAGCCCGCCAAAATTAGGCATCGCACGCAACCCGTCAATCACCCTAGCTAGCTGATCTGGCGGCGCCTCAATCGGTACCATGATATGCGGCAAACCAGCCGCGGCAAAGCGCGGGTTAAACACCATTGGCGCCCGGACATGATCGACCGGATGCGCAATAACGCCAAAGATGCGCGTCGTGCCCTCAACCCATGGCATATCATCTGGCAATTTATGTTCCGGTGGCAAAGACATTAGCCCTGTTCCCATTGCGTAAACGCCGTGGCACGGCGCTTGTCTTGAACCCACGCTAAGGGCTCATCATCAACCGGCCAATCAACCGGCCACTAAATTGACGTCAAGCTATGCGCGCTATTGATGAAATGCAAGTCATGCCTGCCTTAATCCTAGCAAATCTTGGCCATATTTAGGCCAAGCTATGACCCCGAAATAGGCATTAGCACGCCTATTTTTGGCCTCTATTCATCATGATTATATGCTGGTGACACCGGCATTGGCTGGGGCATCACCCACAGTCTTGGCGGGTGCCGGTGTCAACATGGACATCTCCATCAATGACAATTCTATGACAAAACACGGCCAAAGGAACATCTTTATGAAACAGCGTTATTCTCCCTACATCATTGGCGCCAGCTTGCTTATCTCTGGCAGTATTATCACCGGACTTGCCAATGCCGATATCGAAACGCCTGCGCACAAACGCGCCAAGGTTATGGCAAAGAAACTCGATACGAATAATGATGGTCTGATCACGCTTGATGAGCTGACCAGCCGTCAGGACCAGCGCTTTCAGCATCTCGACCGCGACAGGAATGGCACCCTCGACAAGTCCGAGTTCAACGCCCGTATGATCGCGATGTTTAACCGCATGGATATGAATGGCGATGGCGCCTTGGATGACAATGAAATGTCACAGATAAAACAGCACCATCATGGCAAAATGAACGGCAAGACGGGCCAGCATAACAGTTAAGCCGGCACCCGGTCTTTACCATCTAACGGCCCAGCTACCGGCTTTGGCGTACCGCTAATCGCTAGTGTCATCAATAAAATCGAGTGACGCAGAATTAATGCAATAGCGAAGGCCGGTTGGTTGCGGGCCATCGGGGAACACATGGCCCAGATGCGCATCACAGCGATCACAATGCACCTCGGTGCGGCGCATAAAAAAGCTTTCATCTACGGTTTTGCCGATATTAGCCTCGTCAATTGGCGCGTAAAAACTAGGCCAGCCTGATCTTGAGTCAAATTTCGTATCGGATGAAAATAGCGGCGTTCCACAACAAATACAGTGATAGCTGCCCGCCTCATAATGCTTGTCAAGACGCCCGCTAAACGCTCTTTCGGTAGCATGATTACGGGTAACCTGATATTGCTCCTCGGTCAGCTGCGCGCGCCACTCATCATCTGTTTTGACGATTTTTTCACTCATATTCTAGACCCTTTCATCATTGTGCCCTCGGGCCTGTTTGGCTCTCATGGCATTGAAAATCGCCAATGGTGTCGCTGGCATATCAATATGGGTTATGCCAAGCGCATCACAAATGGCCGAAATCATCGCTTGCGGCGCCCCAATGGCACCGGCCTCACCCGCCCCCTTGATGCCAAGCGCATTATTTGCACAAGGCGTATTGCGCATACTGATCTTGAAACCGGGAAAGTGATCGGCACGTGGAAGCGCATAATCCATTAGTGAACCTGAGATAAGCTGACCCGACTCGTCATAGACAACATTTTCCAAAAGCGCCTGACCGACCCCTTGGGCAATGCCGCCATGTATCTGGCCAGCAAGCGTCATCGGGTTAATCACAAGCCCAAAATCATCAACCACATGATAGCTGACAATTTCAACCGCCGCGGTGGCCTGATCAATATCCACCTCGACAATATGGCATCCATAGGGATAGGTTGCCCCGTCGGTCTCATAAGGCTGCGCGCAATTCAGCCGGTGTAATGCGCCCGGCACTGCAAGATGCCGGACAAGCTCTTCAAGCGCGATTGACTGGTTCGTATCCGCCCGCAAAAACAGGCCATCATCAAACCGCAAATCATCCGGATCACAACCCAGATGTTCGGCTGCAAATGGCATCGCGAGATCAATGATTTTTGCCGCTGCCAGTGCCGTTGCCGAACCAAGCACCGCGGTCATACGCGCACCGCCGGTTGTGCCGCGTGGGCTGCGGTTGGAGTCACCTTGAATGACGGTAATAAGATCAGCATCATACCCAAGCCGGTCTGAGAGAATTTGCGTTACTGTGGTCTGATGCCCCTGCCCGTTACATTGCTGCGAGCCGTGTAGAATAATCCGCCCATCATCCTGAAATTCGATATCAACACCCTCATCAGCACCGCCGCCGCACTGTTCAAGATACATCCCAAAGCCGATACCGCGCAGCTTGCCCTGTTCCGCCGACGCTGCCTTGCGGCCAGCAAAACCGACAACATCGGCGATGTCGATTGCCATTTCGAACAATTCCGTCATTTCACCGGAATCGATCACGCCCCCCGAAACCATTTCATAGGGGATTTGGCTTGACTTGATCATATTGACCCGGCGCACATCAATGCGGCTTTTGCCGGTTTTAGCGGCGATATGGTCCATCAGCCGTTCGATCAGATAATTTGCCTCTGGCCGACCGGCACCGCGATAGGCGTCAATGGCTGGTGTGTTTGTCATGACGCCAATCACCCGCAGGCTTGCCGCTTGGATATCATAATTGGTGGTTAGGGTTCGGCTTCCCGATAAGGTCGGAATATAGGTTGAGTAATTCGACAGCCACGCACCAAGATTAGCGTGCGCGGTAACCTGAAGCGCCAATACACGGCCATCCTTATCAAACGCCGCACGCGCCCGTGACCGGTTATCGCGGCCATGCAAATCAGATACAAACCCGTCAGACCGTGCCTGCTGCCAGCGCACCATTTGCCCAAGACGCCGTGCCGCCCAAGCCACGCAAACCTGTTCAGGATGCAGAAAAATCTTAAAGCCGAAACTGCCACCCACATCGCCAGTTTGAACCCTCACATCAGCGCGTTCCATTGATAGTGCTATGGCAATCTGGTCGGCAATAACAACAGCGCCTTGTGTTCCGCACCAGATATCTAGCGTGCCATCACGCGCACCCGGCGCGGCAACAATCGGGCGGGTTTCCATCGAATTAATCACAATGCGGTTATTCACCACATCAATCTCAATGATCTGATGTCCGGCCTTGGCGGCGTCATCCATCGCAACTTCGGCCTCGTCAAGTTTACCAGCCCCCCATTCAAAGGCGATATTATTGGGATAACAGGCATAAAGCTGGGGTGCACCATCCTTCATCGCGGCGTAAATGTCGGTCACCGCGGGCATAGTTTCAAACTCTGCCTCGATCAACTCGACCGCTGAATTGGCAATCTCCTCAGTTTCGGCCACGACCATCGCAACGATATCACCAGCGTGGCGATTGATATCACGCACCATGGCTGGCTTGCTGACAAGATGCATCTTGCCGCCACCGATCAATGGCGGTCGATATTGGCACTGAATGTCGCCAACCTTGTCAGCGTCAAGATCGGCTTGTGTCGCGACCAGATGAACCCCGCCCAGCTGCTGTGCTGGCGTTACGTCAAGCCGCACCAGCCGCGCATGCGCAAACGGGGCCCGCAAGAACGCAACACGCAAACCCTGCCCGGGGGCAACATCATCGCTATAGCAGCCAGCCCCGACCAGCAACCGACGATCTTCGATACGTGCAGTTGATTGTCCAATTCCAAATTTCATTTATCTGGCGCTCCCACTTGATCTAGCGTCGTTCCGGCGGCCAACACGACCTGCCATAAGCCGAAGGCCCGTCGTTAGTCATTAAATTGGCGGTACGCCGCATAAATACGGGTGCCGGTTGTTACCCAGCATAGCAGCCCGAACAGCAACGCCATGATACTGAAATAGTCAGGCCAGATAAGCATTGCAAGGAGCAGCAGAACGGTTTCCGCGCCTTCGGTCAAGCCGCCAAGATAATAAAATGTTTTCTTGCCACGAATTTCAGTTGTGACCTGATGCTTTTCAGCAAGAATGGCAAAGCCGAGAAAGCTGCTGGCGGTGCCGATAAAGCTGAAAATCAGGAACGCTGCGGCGAGCGCATTTTCCGGCCGCGCCAGCGCAAAGGCAAATGGGATTGCACTGTAAAAAATAAAATCGCTGACAATATCAAGATAACCGCCAAAATCGCTGGACCGGCTAGCCCGCGCCACCGCCCCATCGACCCCATCAGCAATGCGGTTCAGCAACACCAGCCATAAGGCCGTTTGAAACATCTCAAATGCCACACAGCCTGCCGCAAGCAAACCAAAGCCAGCCCCAGCGAGTGTAACCTGATTAGCTGTCACCCCAAGCCTGACCAGAGCGCGCCCAACCGGATTTAACAGCTGGTCAATCATTGGCCGAATTTGGGCGTCAAACATGATCTTTAACCCTGTTTGGAGGCAGGTCTGCGGGCGAATTGCGCCACCACAGTCTCACCAGCAATCACATGCTGGCCTCGCTTTATTGTGATTTTGCAATCAGCGGGCACATAAAGATCGACCACCCCGGCGATGCGCGCCATCCCGATCGGACTGCCGGCCTGCACCAGCTTTCCTTCAGCCAAGCGGCAAACCAATTGACGCGCGGTCTTGCTGCCAAGCTGTACCAGCACAATATCGCGGTTAAACGCATCGCGAATATAGATTTCGCGCCGCTCATTCACCTGCCGTGCTGCCTGCCAGCTTGCCGGATTATCGCCCCACGAGGTGAACAGCCCGGGCAGCAGCACATTTTCAACAATATGGCCGGTGATCGGGCTGGTCTGCAATTGCAAGTCGCTAAGGCGTGTTTGAATGGTGATGCACCGTGCCGCGCCAGCCGCGCCAGCCGTGTCACTCATCATGCCATCAGGGAAATTTGTGGTCGTAATATCCAGAATTAAGCCATCTGCCGGCGCATAGATCGACTGCTCGTCAGCTGCTGTTTGCCGGTTTGGCACCCGCAAACCATGCGCCAGCCACACCATGAGACCAAGCGCAAAACACCCTATCGGTAAAGAAATCAAACTGGTTACGATTGTTACAATCCCGGCCATAGCAAGCACCGGCCAGCCATCATCAGCGATTTTCCAGTCAGATCCAGATATCATCTTCTTGCCTCATTCACGACACGAGGTTCGTTTCCGGCCCCAATAATAGCTCCAATAATAGCTCCAGTAATCATCTGGTTATCGGCTGGCCAATCCAAAATGCCGTTTGACAATGCCGATCGGTTTAATTTTGATCGGCGATTGGGCTGGTCGATTTTGGAACCGCAAAAATCTGCTTTGGGTAAATCAGGTTTGGATCGCTAATATCCTGCCGGTTGCGCCGCACGATATCGACATATTTCACCCCGTCACCTAGCTGATGATAGGCAATGCGCCACAAAGCATCACCTTTGTTCACAACGATCAGAGGCGAGCCATCCTGACCTTTGGCAAGGTCGCGCGCACTAATCGGCAGATCATAATGCGCAATCACCTGATTGGCCTCATCATAAAGCTCAAAGCGAAGATGGTTCACCTTCACATTGACATCCAGACTACCGGCAATTTGCCAATCCCCATCGGCAAGCACCAACGCCTCGCCAAAGCTACGCTTTGGATCAGTTGCCGTTACCTTGATGCCGCCGCGCGATGAGCCTGATATCAGAATATTACTCGCATCGCGCCAGACAATGGCACTTGGCGCCAGAGCGGCAAGCGGGGTTGCACCGATAATCGGCTGAGGCTCAGCAGCCGAGGTTTCTACAGTCGCATTATCGGGGCTGGTTGCCGGTTGCGCCAGATCGGCATCATCCGGCGACTGAATTAACACAGGCACTTCGGTGGCGGTTTCTGGCAATAGCGCAACCAAGGGCTTGGTGTCGGCATCTTGATATATTTCTAACGCCAGACTGCGATCGGCAAGCTCGGTCGAGCCATCCGGACGTTCCATTGCAACAGAAATGAGATGCTGGCCGGGTGCGAGCATTTTTTCCAGCACAATGACCCATTCACCACTGCCATTGGCAATCGTTTCGCCAAGCAGAATATCGCCTTCAAAAATACTGATTTTTGAATTCGGGGCAGCCGTACCGGCAAAGACTGCCGCACCATCAGGCTTGACCCGCGCCAGATCTATAATCAATGGCGGCGGCGAGGCCGCACCGGTGCGCAAATTTGATTGCGGCGCAACTGAAGGATCGCTGCCTGTCGGTTCTGTAACCGCAGGCGCCGGCTTTGATATATCAATTGATTGGCTTTGCGGCTCTATCTGCCGGGTTTCATCATATGGCGGCCGCGAGGCCACACCGGTGCGCAAATTTGATTGCGGCGCAACTGAAGGATCGCTGCCTGTCGGTTCCGTAACCGCAGGCGCCGGCTTTGATATATCAATTGATTGGCTTTGCGGCTCTATCTGCCAGGTTTCATCATCAAGAAACACCATCGAGAGCGCAACCGCAACCAGAACTCCACCAACCGCAAAAAGAATGTAGAGTATCCAGCGCACTTATGTGGTTTCCTGTCCTA
>Ga0232123_1000090_pt1 | contig 11034 bp, 10 predicted proteins | sample 011ome_27_FD_181511 | JGI IMG/M metagenome (GOLD analysis project Ga0232123, IMG submission 181511) | Metatranscriptome of coastal salt marsh microbial communities from the Groves Creek Marsh, Skidaway Island, Georgia - 011504AT... | ecosystem: Environmental > Aquatic > Marine > Intertidal zone...
AAAAATGGCACAAAAATCATCATTATTCCGGCACGGCTTGCAGCCAGCCGCCTACCGGGTAAGCCACTGGCCGAAATTGGCGGAAAAGCTATGATTCAGCTTGTGTGGGAACGCGCCATGGACGCCGATATGGCACCCGTCTATGTTGCGACAGATGATCGCGCCATTGCCGATGTCATCACTTTGGCGGGCGGCAAGGCAGTTATGACACGCGCGGATCACCCGTCCGGATCTGATCGCGTCTTTGAAGCCATCGAGACAATTGACCCCGACAAGCATTTTGCACAGATTTTAAATTTACAGGGCGATTTGCCTGATTTATCGCCGGATATTCCGCATTTACTTGGCAAAACGCTGGATCGCGGCAACGCTGATCTGGCAACGCTGGTCACACCGGCCAGCGAAGCCGAAGCCGCGCGCCCGCAAGTGGTAAAGGCGGTGGTAAGCTGGCAAGATGCCGTCTATGGCAGGGCGCTTTATTTCAGCCGTGCCGCAATCCCCACCGGCACAAGCGATCTCTATCACCATATCGGCGTTTATGGATGGCAGCGAGAGGCGTTGGCGCGTTTTGTTGCGCTACCGCCCTCTAGGTTAGAGCAGGCGGAAAAGCTGGAACAGCTTCGCGCGCTGGAAGCCGGAATGACAATTGGCGTTGGTATAACAGCGAGTGCCCCCGGCGGTATTGATACAGCTGAGGATCTAGAGGCCGCGCGCCAGCGCGCCGCAATCGACGCCAAGCTGGCAATGCTGAACGATTGACAGCACAGCACAGCGCTCGTAAAAACGGCCGATTAGTCGGATCAGGATAAAGCGAAGGTTCGGGTTAAAAAGTCGCCAAGCTAAAGGAAAGTCGCCGAGCTAAAGGAAAGTTAATGTCAGACGCAGCACATAAAATTGCCTTTCAGGGTGTTCCCGGGGCCTATTCGCACATGGCGTGTCAGGCTGTTAAGCCGGATATGGAGCCTGTTCCGTGCGCGTCCTTCGAGACGATGCTGACCGAAGTACAGGAAGGCCGCGCCAATCTTGCGATGGTGCCGGTTGAGAATTCGACTGCGGGCCGGGTTGCAGATATCCACCATCTGTTGCCGTCATCGGGGCTTTATATCATTGGCGAGCATTTCCACCGGGTAAATCATCACATCATGGCACCGCGAGGGGCGACGCTCGACGGGCTGACCCATGTTCACAGCCATGCGCAAGGTCTGGCACAATGCCGCGAGCGCATTCGTAAACTTGGCCTGACGCCCGTTATGCATCCCGATACCGCCGGCGCCGCCAAAGATGTTGGTGCTGCGGGTGATCCCACGGTCGGCGCGATTGCCTCACGGCTAGCAGCTGAGATCTATGACCTCGATATCCTGTTTGAATCAGCCGAAGATGATGAACATAACACGACACGCTTTTTGCTGATGTCGGCAACGCCAGAATTGCCTGAACGCGGCGGTGCGATGATGACCACACTGGTCTTTCAACTACGCAGCGTTCCGGCCGCGCTTTATAAGGCGTTGGGTGGTTTTGCCACAAATGGCATCAATCTGACCAAGCTCGAATCCTATATTCGGGCTGGTGTTGCCGAACAGGCGCAATTCTATATGGATGTACAGGCACATATTGATGATCCGGCGATGCAGAATGCAATGGAAGAACTATGCTTTTACTGCACCAAGGATGAGGTGCATGTTCTTGGCACCTATCCGGCAAGTCCGGCGCGGGCCTAGCCGACGATCGGCACGCAACGAGGTCTGACAGGACTTTTTAAAACTGTGATTTTTTCGGCCGTCACCCTGTTCTTGGTGATAAAAAACTTGTCCAAGCCGCCGCTTTGTTTCATACAGTTAGACAGGAAGGCTGGGTGGACGTTGCCCCTGTCGATCCGGTCAGATCCGAAAGGAAGCAGCCGAGGTAGGATGTTGACGGGTCATCCAGTCTTCCACTGACTTTTGGCGTTTGGCAGATCGCGTTTTTAAAAGGCTGCGGTTGCTATTCCCTGAATAAGTTTGGGGTCCCTGAACAAGTTTGGGGATAGGGTCAATCAGATCTTATGCTGCCATCAAACACCAACCACAGCCGACCCGATTGGTCACATTTTTTTTGACCATAAGCAAGAGACCGCAGTTAAAGAGATAGGTGTTTACCGGCCGATGACTGACACCGCCAAGCCAGCTTATCGCGTATTGGCACGCAAATATCGCCCCGAGACGTTTTCCGAATTGATTGGTCAGGATGCGCTTGTTCGCACGCTTGGCAATGCGTTGTCACTTGGCCGGCTTGCCCATGCTTTTGTGCTGACCGGCGTTCGCGGTATCGGCAAAACATCGACTGCCCGCCTGCTTGCCAAGGGGCTGAATTGTATTGGCCCCGATGGCAATGGTGATGCCACGCTAGAACCATGCGGCGGTTGCGAGCCATGCCGGTCAATCGCTCAGGGCCGCCATGTTGATGTTCTGGAAATTGACGCGGCAAGCCATACCGGCGTTGATGATGCGCGTGAAATTATCGAAGGGGTTGGTTATCGCCCTGTCTCGGCGCGCTATAAAATCTACATCATCGACGAAGTGCATATGATGTCGAAAAGCGCGTTCAACGCCTTGCTCAAAACATTGGAAGAACCGCCGGATGCGGTGAAATTCATCTTTGCCACAACCGAAATCAGAAAAGTACCAGTAACGATCTTATCGCGCTGCCAGCGTTATGATCTTCGCCGGGTGCCAGCGGCGATGCTTGCCAGCCATCTGGGGATGATCTGCCAGCGCGAATCAATCGAGGCTGATGACGACGCTTTAGCCGCGATTGCACGGGCGGCCGAAGGTTCGGTTCGTGATGCGCTGTCCCTGCTTGATCAGGCGGCCGCGATGACTGCAGATAAACTGACCAATGATATGGTTGCGGATATGCTTGGCCGGCCCGGGCGGCGCGAATCGCAAACTGTCCTGACCGCAGCGCTGGCTGGTGATGCGCCAAATGCGCTGGCTGCGTTTGCAACGGCCTATAGCCGCGGCGCCGAACCCGAAATGCTGGTAGGTGATCTGCTTGATTTGATCCATCTTGCCAGTATGCAGGCGGCTGGGGGCAGTGATGAGGCATTGATCGAAAGCGAGCGCGAGATGATCACCGGCCTTGCCGCTAGCGGAATTGCCCGCCTTGGCCGCGCATGGCAGTTACTGCTAAAAGGGCATGGCGAGCTGGGACAGGCGCCCAATCCAGCTGCCGCTTGCGAGATGCTGATTATCCGGCTGGCCCATGCGGCACAGATGCCAACGCCCGGCGAATTAATGCAGAAATTACCAACTGCTAGCAACACCCCGCCAGCCGCAGCCCCGCCAGCCACAATGACGCCAGCGGAAAATAGCGCCGCGCCCCGATCCACAAAGACAGCCGCATCACCAGTCAGCCAAACCACCGCTGGGAATAGTGATCCGGCACCCCGCCAAGCAGGCATTTCTGGCAATACTTCTGGCAGCACTTCTGGCAGCACTTCTGGCAGCATTTCTGGCAGCATTTCTGGCAACCCTGTGGCCGCACCATCCACTGCCGAGGCACCGCCGGCGCCAAGCTCACTTGCTGAAATTACAACTCTGGCCGATATTGTGACTCTGGCCGAGACCAATGATGAAATGCTGCTAGCTGCGCGTATTCGCAATCATGTGCAGCTTGTTTCATTGAAACCGGGAAATTTGCAGGTCAGCCTAGTTGGAAGCGCGCCAGATCAGCTGGCAGGTGATATCGCGCGTTACCTCAGCCAATGGACCGGCCAGCGCTGGTTGGTGTCTTTGGCCGAGTCTGGCGGCGAGAAAACCCTTGCTGAACAACAGCGCGATGCCGACGAAAAACTGCGCGATACAATTGCTGGCGAACCGTTGGTGGCGCAAATTCTTGAAATTTTCCCCGGTGCCATTATTGATGAGATCAAAGCTAGCCAAGCCGCCGATGCAGATATTCTGGCCAGTGATGACGGGTCTTTGGACAGCGAACAAAATGCCGATGATGAGGAGATGTCGAGATGATGCGTAATATGGCAGGCATGATGAAGAAAGTGCAGGAGATGCAAACCCGCATGGAAACAATGCAGGCCGAACTTGCTGTCATGGAATTTACCGCAATGGTTGGCGGCGGCGCGGTAAGCGCAACGGTTACTGGCGAGGGCAAGCTGCTGAAATTAAAGCTGGACCCCGATGCGTTAGACCCGAATGAGGCTGATATGCTGGAAGATATGATTTGCCTCGCCACGAACAACGCGCTTGATCAGGCAACCGCCGAGAAGGCGCGCATGATGAAAGATATCACTGGTGGCTTGCCGCTACCGCCCGGCATGAATTTACCGTTCTAGAATGCATGACTCGCTCGAAAATCTAATCCGCAGGCTTGGCCGTCTGCCCGGACTTGGCCCCCGGTCGGCGCGGCGCGCGGTTTTGTTTCTATTGAAAAACCGTGACCGGCTGATGCTTCCACTTGCCGAGGAACTGCATGACGTTGCCAGTAATGTGCGGGCTTGTGTTGAATGCGGTAATCTGGATATTACTGACCGGTGCAGCATCTGCGCCGACAACCGCCGCGACCGCAGCCGCATCTGTGTGGTTGAGGATGTTGGTGATCTGTGGGCGATGGAACGTGCCGCAGTTTATCGCGGGCTGTATCATGTTTTGGGCGGCACGCTCAGCGCGCTTGATGGGCGCGGCCCCGAGGATTTGCATATTGACCGGCTGATCCGCCGCGCCAGCATTGACGAGACAGCAGAAGTGATTCTTGCGTTATCGGCGACCGTTGATGGGCAAACAACCGCGCATTATATCGGCGAGAAACTGACCAACCTGTCGTTGGAAATCACTAGGCTGGCGCATGGGATGCCTGTTGGCGGCGAGCTGGATTATCTTGATGACGGCACATTGGCACAGGCGTTAAAAGCCCGCGCCAAGCTCGAACTATAAGCAAGCGCGATACGCCGCTAGCTAATCATATTTGGCTTGGCTACGGCAGGTGCAGCCTGATCGGCATCAAGCACCTCAATCTCATCAATCTTATCACCTCGCGAAATGATCTTACGGGTCGAGGTTTGGATATCTGAGATATCCTTTTCGGCTTGGGAAAAATGCGTTGCGAGCTTGCCAACGCGTTCTTCAAGGCGATGCACATCCTTCATCATCAAATCGACCTGTGTCTGGATCAAACCGGCCGCTTCATGCATCCGAGCATCGCGCAAGATCGCCCTGACCGTGTGCAACAGCAGCATGAGATTATCTGGCCCTGCCATATAGACACGCGCCTTGCGGCTGGCCTCGACCAGCTTTGGCAACTGAATGTTAATTTCTGCATAGACGGATTCTGACGGCAGAAACAGAATGGCGCTTTCGGCTGTTTCGCCCGGAATAATGTATTTTTCGGCAATATCCTGAATGTGTTTTTTAACATCTATTTCAAGCAAACGCCGCGCCGCCTCACGTTCGGCATCATTTTCCGCACCCGTTAAACGCCGATAGGCTTCAAGCGGAAATTTCGAGTCAATCGCAATTGGCCCGGGCGGGTTAGGCAGCCGCAGCAGACAATCAACCCGGCGCCCATTGCCAAGGGTTGCCTGAAAATCAAACGCGTTTTCCGGCAAGGCATCACGCACAAGATTTTCTAACTGCACCTCGCCAAAACTACCGCGCGCCTGTTTATTCGATAGAATATTTTGCAGCTGTGTTACTTGGGTGCTTAGGGCAGAAATATGGGTGTTTGCTTCGGTGATTACAGCCAGCTTTTCGGCCATACCGGTCAATGATTTGGTTGTACGTTCATTCTGATCGCGAAGTGATTGCTCCAACCGATTGCCAAGGCGGCCCTCGCTTTGCGCCATCTGCTCGGCGATTAATCGTTGCAATTCATTAGATTGGCTTGCCATCTGTGCAAGCTGGCCGCGCAACTCGGCAAAATCTTCACCATTTTCTGGCGTTCGGCCACGCCGCAATTGCACCAGCCCCAGCAGTATCACGCCCAAAAGGGCTAGAATCAGTATCATTTCTGTGCCGGTCATTTTTACCACCTATATAGCCAGTGCCTAGTATAGCCGTTGGCGCTTTGATAGACTGCCCACCAAATATACTTTCTGGCCGGTTAGATCATTCTGCTTAAATCATTCTGCCCGCACCAACTTTGCTACCCTAGCAACTTGACTGCAACGACACCATCTTCTAATCCATGAAAGCAGAATAACCCACGGCGGGATACCAGGGTGTCCGGCCTGCTATATTCGCCATTTTCGATTCGCCGTATTCACATATTGGCCGCGTTCATATTTGGGAAATTTCGATCATGCCAGCCACTGCCAAACTTATACCAATTATCAAAGTGCCAGATCCGGTTTTGCGCGAAATCGCAACGCCCGTTGCCGAAATTACTGACGGAACGCGTCAATTGCTAGATGATATGGCGGCAACAATGTATGACGCACCCGGCATCGGGCTTGCCGCACCACAGATTAATATCAGCCAGCGCATTATCGTTATGGATTGCGGTAAGGATGAAAGCCCTGAACTGTTCAAGATGATCAATCCGGAAATCATTAGCCAGTCAGATGCACGTTCAGTACTTGAAGAAGGCTGCCTGTCAATTCCGGATCAAACGGCAGATGTAGAACGGCCAGCCGAGGTGGAAGTGCGCTATCTAGATGAGAACGGCACAAGCCAATCACTGGTCGCAACCGGATTATTGGCAGCCTGTGTTCAGCATGAAATTGACCATTTAAACGGGGTTTTGTTTATCGATCATATATCACGGCTGAAACGTGATATGATCCTGCGCCGGGTTATGAAGGAAATGCGTCAATCGGCGTCACGCAACTAATCGAGGGCTAAATATGACCGCCTCGCATTCGGGCGCCTCGCATTCGGGCGCCAAACAACGCATTGTCTTTATGGGCAGTCCGGCATTTGCCATTCCCACGCTTGATCGACTTGTCAAAACGCATGATGTATGTGCGGTCTATAGCCAGCCTGCAAAAAAGTCGGGCCGCGGTATGAAACCAACACAAGTTCCAATTGCCGCCTATGCAAACGCTGCTAACCTGCCCCTATTTACCCCGGAACATCTGAAATCCGCCGATATTGAGGCACAGCTTGCCGCGCATGAGGCTGATTTGTTTGTCGTTGTCGCCTATGGGTTATTACTGCCGCCGTCAATTTTGGCGATACCGCGGCTTGGCTGTTTGAACGGCCATGCCTCGCTATTGCCGCGTTGGCGTGGGGCAGCGCCAATCCAGCGTGCCATCGAAGCCGGTGACAGTGAAACCGGCATTTCCGCAATGATCATGGAAGCCGGTCTTGATACTGGCCCGGTTGTTGGCAGTCACCGCATTCCGATAAAAAAAAGCGACACCGCCGGAAGCCTGCATGACCGGTTGGCCGCGCTGACGGCGGCCTGTCTTGGCGAGGTCATTGACAGCGCCCCCACCAGCCTCGCAGCCCCGACCCCCCAGCCCGAAGACGGGGTGATCTATGCTGCCAAAATCACCTCTGATGACGCGATGATCGACTGGCAAAAACCTGCCAGCGCGCTTGATTATCATATCCGCGCCTTTGCACCCTATCCGGGGGCTTGGTGTGGTGGGCCAAAGGGGCGGCTGCGGATTCTAGACGCACATCCGGTGCCTCGCCCCGCCGAACATTTGGCCGCAGATGCAGGCCAGTTTCTTGGTAAATACAATAAAAACAGTATGTTGATTTCGTGCGGTAACGATGCATTGGCGATCACGCGCCTTCAGCCTGCTGGGAAAAATGCCATGTCGGCCACTGACTTTTTAAATGGCGCAGGGCTGAAGATTGGTGATCACCTAAAACCGGAAATCGGCGTATCAAACTCATGACGCGGCGCATTCTTATCACCATTGAATATGATGGCGGCCCGTTTGCCGGTTGGCAGCGTCAGGATAATGGCGACACGGTTCAGGCTAGAATTGAAGATGCGGCGGCGGCCTTTTTGCTGGCACCGGTGGCGGTTGCTGGTGCCGGGCGAACAGATTCCGGCGTTCATGCAACCCAGCAAGCAGCGCATCTTGATGTTCCGGATAAATTCACGGCGAACCGTGTGATGGAGGCGCTGAACGCGCATCTTAGCCATGTGCCGATTAGCATTCGCAGCGCCATAGAGGTTCCGGCTGATTTTCATGCCCGCTTCAGCGCCATTGGCCGGCGCTATCTATACCGGATATTGCCCCGCCGCCAGCCACCGGCACTCGATGCAGGGCGGGTCTGGCATCACAAACACCCGCTTGATGCCGCGCAGATGGGAATCGCCGCCAAACATCTTATCGGGCGGCATGATTTCTCCAGCTTTCGGGCCAGCCAATGTCAGGCTCGCTCACCGATTCGCACGCTTGATCGTCTCGATGTTGAAATGGCAGGCGGTGAAATTCATCTTCATGTCGAGGCGCGCTCATTCCTGCATCATCAGGTGCGCAACATCACCGGTACTTTGGCGCTGGTCGGCACCGGAAAATGGCACCCCGATGATGTCAAAGCCGCATTGGACGCCGCCGACCGCAGTGCCGCAGGCCCAACCGCTCCGCCACAAGGCCTTTACCTTGTCGGCGTTGACTACCCGCCAATTGCTGGCAGTCGTGACTGAAGCATATAAAGCAGGCTGACATCAATCATGAATGAGATGCCAATAAAACCAGCCGCCACCCAGCCACCTTTGCCAACGATATCGCGGCCAACCCGCCATAGCCAATAACAGGTCCAAACCGCCACCGGCAATATCATGATGAGTAAGGATTGATCGCCGGTCATCACGACAAGGCTTTGGATGATGCCGCCAAGCAGCTGTTGCAAATTTTCAATCCACAGAAACGGCACGGCAAAGGGCAATAGCTTGGCTGGCCGGCCAAGCGCCCGCAACAGAATATTTATCATCAGAACCAGAAGAACAATACCGATCACATGAAGCAGTATCGCCGCAAAAAACAGGCCAGGCGTGCTATCAAGCCCCGGATAAAGGGTAACGAGAACGGTAAAGACAACTGACGCGGCAATGGCTTGCCACAGGCCGGCTGGCGTCGCATTGTAACTGCCAATTGCCGGCCGCCGGCCGACCATAACAAGCAGCGTCGTGCGCACCATTGATAACAGGCTAGATGGTGATAGATCAGGCCATGATGCCATTTAAACTTCACCCTCAAAAAAACGAACCAACATTTGATGATAGATTTTGGCAAGCTGGTCAATGTCAGCCGCATCGACATGCTCGTCAACCTGATGCATGGTCTGGCCAACAAGGCCAAATTCTGCAACCGGACAGATTGTGGTAATAAAGCGGGCATCAGAGGTGCCGCCACTGGTCGACAGTGCCGGTGTCTGGCCGGTTACTGATAGGATTGCGCCCTGCATCAATTCGGTCAACCTGCCGGCAGGGGTTACAAACGGCAATGCCGAGACACGCCAATTTGCCGTCCACTGGCCGCCGATGCGATCAAAATGTTCTTCCAGCCAGCCGATTAAATCTTCAGATTTATGCTCGGTATTAAACCGGATATTAAATCGCGCCTCAACCGTGGCCGGGATCACATTGCCAGCATCATTAGATGTATCAATGCTGGTCACATTCGCCGTTGACGGGTCAAAATAATCATTGCCGCCATCAAGCGCAGTGCCGTTCACCGGTGCCAACATTGCCAATAGGCGGGTAATCGGATTATCTGCCAGATGCGGATAGGCAACATGACCCTGCACCCCATCAACCCGCAAATGACACGACAGGCTACCGCGGCGACCATTTTTAATCACCTCACCAAGACATACCGGATTGGTTGGCTCGCCAACGACACACACATCAGGCACCTGCTCATTTGTCTTTAGCCATTCAACCATTTTGACCGTGCCAAAATCGGCGTCACCTTCTTCATCACCGGTAATGATCAGGCTGATTGATCCAGCTTGTTCTGTGGCATCAAACATTGCCACTGCAGCAACAAAGGCAGCAACCCCGCCTTTCATATCAGCCGCCCCACGGCCATATAATTTGCCATCAACAAGCGCACCGCCAAACGGGTCGTGCTGCCATTTGGTGATATCACCAACCGGCACAACATCAGTATGACCGGCAAAGGCGAAATGCGGGCCATCAGTGCCCCGGCGCGCAAACAGATTATCAATCCGCTTTTCACCGTCGCCAAATGGCAGCCGCTTACAGTCAAAACCCAGCTTGCCTAATTCATCCTGCAACAAATCAAGCGCACCGCCCTCGGCCGGCGTAACCGACGGACAGCGCACCAGTTTCTGCGCAAGTTGGATGGCATAGGAAGACATTGACTTAATCTCTCAAAAGATCATTCACAGATGTTTTAGCGCGGGTCTTTTCATCGACCTTCTTGATGATAACCGCACAATAAAGTGACGGGCCAGCGGATCCATCGGCCAATGGCTTGCCCGGAAGGCTGCCCGGCACAACGACCGAATAAGCCGGAACGCGGCCAATATGAACCTCGCCAGTCACCCGATCGACAATTTTTGTCGACGCACCGATAAACACACCCATCGACAGCACCGCGCCAGTTTCCACCACGACACCTTCAACAACTTCGGAACGCGCGCCGATAAAGCAATCATCTTCAATAATGACCGGGCCAGCCTGCAGTGGCTCAAGAACCCCGCCAATGCCCGCACCACCTGAAAGATGCACATTCTTACCGATCTGGGCACAGGATCCGACGGTTGCCCATGTATCGACCATCGTGCCGCTGCCAACATAGGCGCCAAGGTTAACAAAGCTTGGCATCAAAACGGCATTCGGCGCGATAAACGCCGAATGGCGGACAATACAACCGGGAACCGCACGAAAACCGGCATCACGGAACCGCGCTTCATCCCAGCCACTAAATTTCGGCGGCACCTTATCCCACCAAACAGACTCGCCAGCACCCTCATAGATAGTGCCGCTCGGGATGGTTTGCATGTCATTGAGACGAAATGACAAAAGCACCGCTTTCTTTAGCCATTGATTAACCTGCCATTGGTGGTTGCCCAATGGCTCGGCAACGCGTGCCGCGCCGGAATCAAGCATCGC
>Ga0232123_1000091_pt1 | contig 11014 bp, 2 predicted proteins | sample 011ome_27_FD_181511 | JGI IMG/M metagenome (GOLD analysis project Ga0232123, IMG submission 181511) | Metatranscriptome of coastal salt marsh microbial communities from the Groves Creek Marsh, Skidaway Island, Georgia - 011504AT... | ecosystem: Environmental > Aquatic > Marine > Intertidal zone >...
CATATGGAGTCTAAAGACGATGTTGTGTTTTACGACACACTCGTCGCAACTTTAGATCATAGTTGCAGTCGGAAAGCTAATATAAAGGAGCTCACTTTGCAGTCTCCTGTACTACCGGCACACCACCGGAGTAGCAGTCTCCTGAATTTGAGACACCCAATATATAAGTTTTTACTAATAACATGCCCAATAATGTTAATGATCAGTCTGGTAAACTGTACCATGTTGGCGGTTCCATAGGAACCGACCTGGCCCGCAAGAGCCATAATCTTGTCAAGCAACCTTAAGCTTGTAAAAATAAATAGGAACTCGTGATTTTATCACAATTAATGACGACACTTTACAATAGTTAGTGTCTGAAGCAAATCAGCACGATTTGCGCACTGGAAACAACCAGCCCAAAAATGAATGACGGAGTGTAAACCACTCCTGAACCAAAGATAAACGTCTCTTTGAGTCAGAATTGACAGGGATAAACCCTGTACAGTGTATACTACTTCTCTGAATGTCCTACACTTGCCCTATTAGTGCAATAATATCGGAACAAATAAGACCATTCTTGGGGGCACCCTCCCATAATAAGATTGGCACTTCATTGAAAGTACGTACATAAGAAACCTCAATGTACATAAATAGTCCTGTAATTGCTAGAAATAGCCCCCCCGTTCGAGTATCATCAAATGCTCACCCGTTGCTGGGTAGTCAATACGGAGGTTTGAATAGAAAATAAAATGGTCCCTTGTGGCCTGGATTATTAATGTATCGAATATCTTCCCACGTTTTACTAAATGCTATCACCGCGTCAATAATAACATATCAACCTTTGTTTTACACCATTCAACATGAATAGTTACCCTAAAGAGGAAAGTATGACTAATGCAACAACAAAGGTTTCCGGTACTGCCGGGTGCGAAAGCACAAAAATCACTACCCCCATTCGAGTAATTAAATCTTGCTCCTATGAAGAGTGGATATCACGCCATCCTTCCAATCGAAGGCGTCATTTCTCACTAACAAAATTTTACCCTAGTATTATATTGTTTCTTTTCGGAGGAAATTCCATATTCTGGCTTTTCTCCCTTGTCCCATTTCTTGCACAATTCAAGAGGACACTCGCTTCCGCGCTTTCATTTCCATGTTTGCTGTGGTGGTGTATGTCCTTTCCAAGCATGATGGACCCATCAATCTCACACAACCCATATGTGAGAATTTTCCACAATATATTCTATGGTGTAATGACTGCCACCATGGTGCTCATCACATTCGTTCCAGCTCATTTAGACTCGGATGACGAACTGCTTGACACTATTCACTGGCTGTCGACTCTTCCTTGGCTTCGCCACAGGAAGATTAAGATGTTTTACGGCCGGACCAGGCAAATGAGACGATCACATAGCCTCCCTCCCAGTAGAGTTATACTTGCTGCTATTACAGCCATTCCCGCTGTTGATGCAGTTGAGTGCTCACTGCTTGAGGCTTACTCTGACCCTCTTGTTTATTACACTGGTCTTGTATTTATTATCACATCTTGTGTTCTCTGGTTATACGGCTTTTACGTCACCTTTGCCACGGAATTACACGCGTACAACACACGTCAGTTGACGCGCCCCATTTATGTTGCTGAAGCCATTCCCGTGAATACAAAATCTCCACGGGTTCCAACTCCGCAATATAACTACTCGCTTCCGCAAGAACAGTCATCAACATGGGTTCTTAAAATGTTACTTTTGTTCAACATACTATACCGGTTTATTGAATATTTGCTCAACAAAGAATTCTTTCAGCGCATTGCCATAAAGTTATCGCGCATTGTTGACGACAGACTTCCGAAGTCTGAACGTCACAAGAAATTTGAAGACGTTTTTAAAGAAGCCGCCACAGCCGCAGCATTTTTCCAAGCTGAAACTGGCTTTGGCCCCACTTGCGACTGGGTAGTCGCCCGAACTGAAGAAGTAATGAAGGAAATTCCTTCATCTTTGCACATGGACTTTTCTCCTGTGAAGCAGGACGTTTCTGACAGCATTCCTTTGGCTGGATTGCTTGATCAGTGCTCAATGCACACCGTCCTTCTCACATTTATATTAGGAGTATTGTCAGCACCCCGCTGGGGTGAGAGCAAAGCTAGGTGCTTGGCGAATTTCGCCTCGTTATTTGCATCTTTATTTCTTGGATTTCGGAAATCCTTCCCTAACGCATTTCCTTATTTAGTTTCTACTATAAGGGAATGTACTGGACATCCATCGCCAATGGTGTCCGAAGATGGTTCTCCAGCCCCTGGTTGGTTGGAAACCATCGCGAGTTCTTTTGACTCCTTAAAACAGTTCAAACAGACTCCCGTTTGTAATATCTTGAAACATTTCGCAACATTCATGATCTTACTTCCAATCCCTTTCTCCGCAGGTTTCAATCCTGGGGAGATAAAGACATATTGGGAACGGACATATCAACACATTGAGAAATTTGGCACTTCGATTTCACACATCATGAGAGCCATTATCACTATCCAAACACGTGTTTACACTGATGGGTGTGCTGGAGGCACTTCTTTGCTTCGCTCAATGTTTGTCCCTAATAATTCCGCTCTTAATTTTGCGGAGTGCGCCAGTATGTTGCGCCTATTACAGCTCGGAGACGAGACAGTGGCAAAGATATCGTCAGATGACTTGCTTACTAAGTTCCGCAGAACTGTGATGGAGTGCAAAAGTGAGGCGGCTAGAATTGATGCCAGCCCTTACACTCGAAATTGCTACGACAGAGCTAACATTATGTTAGAGGACTTGACTTATTATCTAATCAAAAGAAATCGACGTCCTGTTCCCTTTGTCGTGGCTCTTGATGGCCTACCTGGTACTGGAAAGACAGAATTTTGCACATCCTGCATTTTTCCTGCCCTTCACCTGTGGAAAGGCATAGGGAGTGTAATGGATGTCTCAATTATGGACATCTCCCAGGAATGGGACAATACCAGTACAAATTCCACTACTGCTATATTGCTCGATGATCAGGGTAATTTACTCCCAGACAAGCGCAAGAGAGCACTTGCTTCTGCAGTGCTCAGCATTATACAAGGTCACAGTACCGAGATACCAAAGCCGTTCGGTGATAAAGGGAAACAATTTTACCAAAATTCCTTTGTCGCTCTTTGCGATAATACCGCTGAGCGTGGATTCTCATCTGAGATCTACGCCCCTGCGGCGGGTTTGCGCCGAATGCAGTTCAGTGCTCATGTCACCTTGGACCCCAAGTTCACTGACAAGAAAACTGGATTATTGGACAAGACCCACCCCGGGCTAAATGCTTATGGTGCCCATCTTCGCTTTGCAGCGTATGAGTGGGGCATCGACAAGAACGGGAGCCCCTTTCAGGTTCCGTTGCACAAAGGCACTATAGGAGCTCCCGAGTATCTTATCTTGATGCGAACAAAAATGTTAAAGCATTTCGCCTCTCAAGGAGAGAAACTTGCAGCTTCTGTCAATATCATAAAAGATGGCCTGTGCGAGCACAATTTGCTTCCCGCAGCGATGTGCCCTGTCTGCACTGGTGCTGCCATGTGTGTGGAAGATTGTATGGTCACTGAGGACCTATCGGGTCTTTTTAATCCACTGACCATCTCTATTGGAGAATTCAGGATGAATGCCGCTACTAAGGCAATACTTTATTCTGGGGTCTTACTTCGTCAACGTCTACGGAATCAGAATTGGTTCGTGCGTAAAATTGATGACCTCATACAGTGGTTTGGTTTCAAGCAGATAATGATTCTGCTAGCCGTATCATGGGTCATTGTGTTTTGCCACGGTCTCCTCGGATATCGATTTAATTACGTTTTCCGAGTAGCCACGCTTTTGCAGTTCTTTGCATGCCTCTTGTGGCTTCAGCTACGAAATGCATACTTGATGCTTCTTAAAAAGACAGAGAGCGAAGTGGCTGAGTTCAAAATTATGCTCAACCGAAGAGCTCCGTATGTGAAGATGATGCTTGCCGTTGTCGCTGCTGCTTTAACCACAGCTGCGATATGGAAATCCTTCGTGGTCACCATCGCTCCAGATTTTGCTGCAGAATCCACATTATGTAACAAAACTGATTCAGATACTGTTAGCACCTCGTCAGACACATGTTCCGAGGTCTCCACCCTAAAACCAGTGTCAAGTGAACACGCATGGAAACGTCCAGAACGCATTTACGCAAATGTTTTGGAAGTTAACGCAAGAACATCGACTATGGAGCAGGTAATTCCTGCTATCCAGTCTTCCATTTTGAATGGATCATTGATATTCCCTGATGGGACCAATGTTCATTCTCAGGGCTTCTTGCTCTCCTCACAGCGTTTAATTCTGCCTCATCATCCGTTCATAAATTACCCTTACCCATCATGCATTTACAAGTGCCAATTGGGGTGTGGTGACAAAGCGGTTGATCGTACTATCACAATTAATATGGTCAATTTGAAGCAGATTCCTGGCAAGGACATCGCTGTTGTGTTTATGGGAAGTCATCCTTTTGGATCGCGTAAAAATTTCCTTCCGTTTGTCCCGACAACTCTTCCTCAAGGAACAATACACGGGACACGTGTTTGGATTGATCGTGATACCGAGAGTTATAAAACGACTCCCGTAGAAATTGTGAAGGCACTCGACGGCGAATATACTAGACTTTCTGCTGATGGAAACGTCAGTACTATAGTCTGTAAAGATGCTTATCATGCTTATCTGCACACTTCACGGAGTGCGTTCGGTGAGTGCGGTTCAGTATACATTCAGAATGCCAAACCACATGCCATTCTCGGAATTCACGTTGCTGGAAATTTTGACAAGCAGCGGAATACTTCCGATTCCTTGATAGCCCCTTTTACGAGGGGGGAAATTGAGGCTATGGATGAGCAATTTCGCGCACTAGGCTTTATCGCCGAGGTTGATATGATTCCGATTCCTGATACTATTTTGGGAGTCGAAACAAAGATAACCCACACTCCTAATCTCAAGCACCCAGTTCACTTTTTGGACGAATCCTTACAGACTCCCCTTATCTTTGGGGAAATCCAAACTGGATTCACCCCTAAGTCTCAGTTGAGTGTCAATCCTGACATCGAAATTGCAGAAGAAATTTTCTCTCTGCGTCGGGTGAAGGGAATTCCAGTCATGCGCTGGAAGCGCTCAGCTCATAAAATGCTGAAAGATGCATTGGAATGCAAGAGCGAGGGTGATCCCCTTCGGATGTGTGAATCCATCAAGATGTTTTGTACTGTCATTCCCGGACTTGTCGTTCGATTAAAAGAAAGATATCCTACTGTTGACTTTACACACCCTCTCTCAATTGAGGAGGCGTTGAATGGATTTGATGGTGTTCCAGTCCCTACTTTGAAGCTATCTAAAGCGGCATCCTGGCCAGTCTATGGTAAGAAGTCAGATCATGTCGAGAATATCGACACACCTGGCGGCCGCATTCCGACCTCTCTTTTGAGAGAAGAAGTGATGAAAGGGATTGAGCGACTCCGTAATGGCCAACACATTGGTCAAGTCGCTACATGCTGTTTGAAAGACGAGCCAGTTAAGTTAGAGAAACTATCTGAGGTCCGCATTTTCTTTGCGGACTCTATTGTGGCTCATATGATAAACTTGATGTACTTGGCACCCGCATTGACATTGATATCAGAATATCCTGTAGAGTTTGAAACCAGTATCGGAGCAGATCCGACTGGCCCTTTCATGGAGAAGATCATTGTTAATTTTACCCATGATGAGTTCAAAGATTCTTGCTTTGATATTGATTTCAAAGCCTATGACTGCAATCAATCACCGCGATTCCGATCTTACGTGATGCAAATTATCCTCTGTATTTTAGAGGAGATGGGGTATTCCAAAGAAGATATGTTAGTGACACGACAACTCCTAGCATGCCTCCTTTGCCCAGTGGTCAATGTATTCGGGACTTTCATGAACCTCGTAAACCTTTTACCTTCAGGTTTTCTTGGTACAGCACATTTCAACGGACTTGGGTCAGTCACCCTTATTCGATACGACTTCCTCCGATTTCTACAATCTGAAGCTCCTGAGAATATGGAGCAAACATTGTGGTTGCAATCCCAGATGGAGAAATTTTCTTTAATTGGTGAAATATCCAGTGAAAATTACCCTCTCCTTAAACGAGGTGTTCTAGATATAAGTGAATTTGTCAGAATCACCACGTTAGGAGATGATTTGCTTGGAGGAGCATCGCGCTTTTACCGCCTACTGGGATGGACCCCAGCGCACTTTGCTGCGTCTGCAGCAGAGTGGGGTCTTACAGTCACTGATGGAGCAAAAGGCTTCAATTTCGATTTCAAACCATTCGAACATTGTGAGTTTTTACGCCGGTTTTACAATTACAACCCGGAGATGTCTCTTAATGTATTAGTGGCTGGCCCTGCCAGTTACTTGCGTCCATTTTTTCTGTTTTTAAAAGGAAAGAATTGGGAACGCAGTGAATACTTTGGTGATTGCCTGCGTGATGTATTGCGCGAGGCTGCTTATGGCGGGCGGAAATCCTTCGATGTTAGGCGTGCTCAAGTGATTGAGTATGTTGAAAGAACAGGAATAGCCGCCCCTGAGGTCCTCACGCGATCATATGAGGACTGGGTGTCAATCGTCAAGCAAGACCCTAATTGGAGTGCTCAAAATCAACTCCTTCCAGTAACAGATGCAGGAATGCGCCTCATAGAGGAATATGAGTCAAAACAACATATTTTCAATAGAGAGGGCAGGATGATTGCTGAAGCAGACGAGACTTCCGGTCTTACGACTGATGCGAATCCAGTGGGTGATACGGGAGGACTCTCAGTGCCCATAACTGAGGCACTAGAGCCAGTACTGATTCCCAGGACTGAGCATGCTCAGTTTCTGGAACGAAGGTGGGCTCTCGGGTCCTTTCCGTGGAATGGTGAGGGACTAAATGGCAACCAAACAACTTGGTATTGCTATCCCTTCTACGACCTATTGAAGATGCCAATCATTCGCAGCAAACTCAGTCATATTGCATATTTTTCTGCTGAGATAGAGTTGACTGTTGAGCTAATTGCTCCTAGGACTATCGCCGGCGCTTTGATGATGACAATTCATCTCCCGCCGGACTCTCGGTGTGTGATTGAAAACGCACCAGACATGGCCGACTTGGCCGAATGGTCCCAGAAACCTGGAATTCTCATGACAATTGGAAATAGTGCTAGTAAGTACAAAATGACCGTTCCATTCCTTTATCATGATCCCATGGTTGGGGTCTCAGACCTGGAAACTTTGAGGAATTTGTGTACGGTTACTCTCACACAGATTGTTCCTCTTATGTCATCTACTGGGGCAGTGCCCCCAATCACTGTTGCTGTGTATGCTGAATTCAAAAAGCTACGCACCAGCGGTGCAACAATTATCGAACACGCTGGTCGCGGGGCCTCTGCGTTCGTCACGGAAACGATTTCTTACATTCCCAGAGCCACAGACATGGGATCATTAGTGAGAACAATCAATTCCGTGGCACCACACCCAGCTACCCGGGCCTCTGACACTTCTTTCGCATCATTTCACAAAAAGTGGACTATGGTGGATCGAATAGACTTCAACACAAGTCATGTTGTCGGTACTTTGTTGGCCAGCTTCAATGTCACTCCCATGATATTCGTCAGCTCCACAAATAACCCGGATGAAGTTCAACCGGCATCATGTGCGGTGCCTGGCATGTTCCATGAATATTGGATAGGAGGAATGACCTACAAAATACAGGTTGTTTTACCCACCATAATGTCGGCCAGTTTGAAAATACTGTATGATCCCCTTTTGCCTAATAATGAAGGCACTGCTGGAGATGATCTGCACGAAGACCTCAACGAGCACATTTTAATAGACTGCGTAGAGAACTCCACTCAAGAGTTTACTATTGGTTATTCAGTGTGTGAATCGGGCTTGTTCACAATGCCTCGCAGAGCCTATACTGGAGCTGAAATAATGAGCGCAGTGATGGATGGAAGTGGAAGTACTTCCCCCCAGGCTGTGGACCCTAGTGTATTAGGTACGATTTGGCGTGATCCAAACCTAGGCTCAGCCACCCACCATAATGGGCGCGTAGAAATACGGGTACATGCTCCCTTAGTCACAGCGAGCGGTGGACCAATGAACGCCAAAATCTTGATTTTTGCTAAGGCAGCGTCAGATATGACAGTTTGGTCATACAATGGGGGGTTACCTAATAAGTTGCGCCCTGTAGTACCCATCCCGTTTCAGTCAAAGGTTAGTAATTTTGAGGGGACGTCAAATCCTACTTCGATTTGTACAATTCCAGATCCTCAAGCCATCGCATGCTGGTCTCCCAGCACGACTACGAATTTGGGTGTGCCTTATCCTTGTGAAGGTTCAACGGCACCACCTTTTGCTTTTCAGGATTCTTACGAAGCTCCTGCGACAGCTCCAGGTGCCAATACTGGGAGCACAATATTTGGAGACCCCACTGCCGTGGATGAAAACGGCAATGTTATTCTCTATGACGAGAATGGGAATCAGCTTGTTTGTTCGCAGACGACATACCCTCCCTCTTGGAGTCCACCAGAGAATTCTACGGATTCCCTTAGCAATGCTACCATGGCTCCTTCTGGAGGAATACTTAGCAGCCTTGTCCCTACAAAATGGTGGGGTGGAAGTCCTGCTCCAACAAAAATTGGAGAGACTCTCGCTCCTACAATCGAGGAAAGTGGAATTGAAGTTGAAGAAACTGAAACTGCAGATCCTAGCGGCACTGTCTCTCCAGATGGTCCTACTGACGGGGACGAGAATGGAAACGACAATGGGAATGAAAATGTTAATGAAAATACGAATGTTGACATCGAAACCCCAGAAATTGAATTTGATCAAGACGATAAACCCGAACCTACATCGCGGCCAACGCCTAAACCTAGTCAGATTCCGTCGAAACCTCCAACAAAGGAGCCTTCAAGGGCTCCTACCAAGGGGCCAAGTAAAGCCCCAACAAAGGGGCCTACCAATGCCCCAACAAAAGGGCCAACTAGCCCTCCAACACCTGATCCAACACCAGGTCCTTCAAAAAGACCTGTGGTGGATCCTACACCTAGACCAACTAACAAGCCAGTCAGTGATCCTACACCCAATCCGGCCCCCAATCCGACGAAGAAACGTCCTACAAAAGGGGGAGGGGGTGTCTTTGGAGACATCGTTGATGGCTTCTTCTCGGCTCCAATTAAATTTAATGAGTCCGAGACTGAAGGTCCCAGTGAAGAGGGCGAGTCATCACAACCTTCCGTTGTTCCCACGTTGGGAACACCCGAGCCCACTCCTGCTCCATTCCAGTTACTACCATTGGATGGTAGACTCACCAGAGATGGATTTGCTATGGTGGACAACTTGGAGAATATGGAACTCCGTTTGTTCAATCATGGAACTTCGAATATGTCTTTGTATATTTCACTTGTTCTTGTCCCATTGGATACGGAAAATTCATATGAGACAACTGGGTACTATATCGGGTCTTGGAGTAGCCCTACCGCTGCCTTGGTGGTGTATGATACACGCCCTCAGGCAACGCATCCCATCACTATTGCACCACCAGGGCGAAGGGATCCCACCTCACATAAAATTATTAACGATTATTCTGTGAGCAGGTGCACGTTCAAGACTGACCCGGTCTTTCCAGGCTACACCGGTACTAGTCCAGCTATGCACGTAAGCATAGGTTCTAAGCCTGGTACAGCCTTTGGACTTCCAAGTATACTCTCTATTAACTATCAATGGGGAGTAAACGTCTGGATACGAGGTGGGCAAGCCTATTCGCAACGAATGCCCGGAGGGGCCGTCGCGGACGGGCTTTCAGCCACTATGGCGGTGAAATCATCAGATCCGCACCTCGTACCAGTCTGTAAACTAACCAACAGTGTCATAATTCCCAATAATCTGACTGATCAAATGAAAGCCTCATTTATAGCCAAGAATATTTTTGTGCAGGTGTTGGGGGTGGTTTATAGTGGAACAGACCCTGGTTCAGTTTGGACTCAAGACGGAGAATATCCCCTTGAGCCAGCACATCACGGTGAGATAAAGTCCTGCATCATTCGCATGGACATCAATTACGCGCATTGGGAGATTCAACCTGGAACGGACGGATGGTTCTACTTACTCGGGTACCTCCCAGGATATGGACTTCCGTTGCCGGATGTTGTGTCCCGTGATTTTCCCAATCCAACCAATCTGCCAGAGCGGTTGGTGCCTGATCGAAGACTCCAAACAGCAGGAGTGGGACATTTCATAGCTGAAACAGACCCTATGGTCTCTGCAACTGAATCCGCAGAGGTGGCCATAGCTCCCGTCGCCACATCCACTTCAAGGATGGGAGGTGGCAAAACAAATCCGAAACGTATCGCCCAGCATTTTAGTGGCGAGAGTGTTCGAGACTTTAACGAGTTAATGAAAATTCCTAGTCTAATGTGTCGTATAATATCGACGGATATGCCTGGAACCATTCCTCAACCAATTATCATGTCAACTTATGATCCGGCGGGTCCTGAGGACACAGCCTCCCTTTGGTGGTATATGTGCCTCTGTTTTAGTGGCATGAAAGGGGGGATGATGAAGCGGTTCTCCATCATTGGAGATGCCTCAGTTGAAGTCAGGAAAACAACAATAATGGGTGTTACCCATCCTCTAGGATTAACTGGAGCCGAGCGAACTAATAGTAGCATGAATCCAGTTTTGACTATTAGGATGCCTTTCCAGTACAATCACGAATATCTCGTGGCGCGAGGAGGATGGGAATCACCAAATTCATTTGAGCATATTATGCTGTACGCTCATTCCGGCACAGCCATTTTAAATATAGAAAGATTCATTGCGGATGATTTCTCTTTACTTGGCTTCCGAGGTGCTGCGCGTCTGCGCTTCACCTAAATTGCACCAGCAGGGTGCACTTGTAACATAATGTCTATATATATATATGATTGCGGACAGATTATCAGTGCATCTGGTGTCTAGTTCCGCAAAATTTAGAGGGG
>Ga0232123_1000099_pt1 | contig 10764 bp, 12 predicted proteins | sample 011ome_27_FD_181511 | JGI IMG/M metagenome (GOLD analysis project Ga0232123, IMG submission 181511) | Metatranscriptome of coastal salt marsh microbial communities from the Groves Creek Marsh, Skidaway Island, Georgia - 011504AT... | ecosystem: Environmental > Aquatic > Marine > Intertidal zone...
AAGTTTACTTCTGCCATTAGACCATCGTAGTATCTACTAGGTGTTCCATTAATAGTAGTTCCGCCTAAGTCGTGAATAAGCCCAGACCTATTAACCTGTGTATCATAATTTAACGCAGGATATGTGCCACCAAACGTAGTATCTAACTCCCCATTAACATATAGTTTTACTCTGTCTGATGATGTTGCTTGTGTTGTATCTACCGCAACAACTATATGATACCAAGCAGAAGCATCTCTAAACACACTTGTTGTTGCTAGTGCCATATTAACATTAACGTGAATATCGTAAAACACAAAAACATCACCAGTACCAAACCAAAAATGACAATTATCATAACCGCCCCCTTGATATGGAGTACCAAACACAACAGCATAATTTGCCGTCTGCGCTTGTGCTACTAAATTACCACGCTTAACCCAACCACTCCAAGTCCAAGTCTTACGATTACCAGCGACACTAGGTGTACGGCTTAATTTAGCTGAATCATTATCATTAAAGCGTAATGAATTATCAATATCATAGCCAGTAGAACCTACGGGAACAAGTGAATGATTAAGCATAGACAGCCGAGTTAGTTAAATAAACATTAGTACCCTCACTAAAGTACGATATCAAATATGTACCTGCTGCCGTTACAGTAGCTAATAGATTAGCATCAACCTTAGTGTTAGCGTGAGCGGACACTGTCTGTCCAGAGTTAACCAATAAGATAAACCCAGATTGACCATTAGTAATGTTAGTAAAGGTTAGAGTGATAGCACCAGTAGGAGTACACTTAAAGTTATTACCACCGTTCATATCAAATGAGCCATCGTTATCAACTACAGTAGTACCACGTTGTGAACCAGTCCAAGATTGGTCAGCACCTGTGAATGCCATAGTAGCACTAGTACCTACTTCAACTCCGTTCTCTTGAAACTTAATCTCTTTGCCAGCCCCATCAGCATTTAACGTAAGATGTTCCGTTGAACTCTTTATTGTACTCATAATTTATTCTCCTGTTAAATTGCTGAAATAATAAATGCTAATAACTCAGGGTATCTAACACCTAGTCTAGTACGTTCAGTATAACCCTCTGTTGGTTCATCTTTTGTATCGGTTCTAGTGTAAGCATCTTTAGCTTCAACAGCTTCTACTGCTGGAGTTAGTTCATTACCTTCATCATCATAAGTAGCTTCTACTGCTTCAACACCAATCACCGCATCAACTGGCACAAGTTTCTCATACCAAGTAGTTGAGATAAACATAGCGTAATCACCAGCATCTAAGCCTTCTGCTGCAAAAGCATCTTGTAAGTCTTGAGCGATAATACCAAAGTGAATACGAGCATCATCACCTTTCTCGGCTACTGAATCTTGCCATCTAAACTTGCGTAATAAACCTTTACAAGCGATGGCAACTCTTTGCTCTGCTTCTGATAGTTCTTCGATGTCTTGCTTCTCGTTTCGGTCTGATGTTTGGATAGTACCGTTGGTGGCGTATACATCATCCCATCGAGACGAACTAGTGCCTAAATCCCTAGCATTATCGGTTCTAGGGTAAAAATACGCTGCCGCCCAAGAATAATACTCAGTCCCTTGAACACTTAAAGAACCTGTTCCACCTGCAGTGTTAAGGTAGAGGTCATCTGAATCCCTGTTACCAATACTACCAACTGTTGAGCCGTCTTTGCGGAACTGTACAATGTCACCGTCAGTTGTCTTTCGGTTTAAGTGCAAGGCAAACGAGCTATCTCTTGTTGCTGCTATTTTGCCGTCACTCTTTAGATTGATGCCTACTGTATTTGCAGCAACAACATCTGTACTAGTAGTACCCACCAACACGTTGCCCGATGAGTCGATGCGCATACGTTCTGTTAAATTATTACTGCCATTAGTTGTGCTAAATAACATAGGAGATTCATTTCCAGTATTGGTTCTTTCTTGAACCTGAATCTGCCCTTTAATATTATTATTATGTCCTTCAAAATTAATATTGCATTTTTTTAAATTTGAAGAATTACCATATTGACCATTAGTACCAATAACAATAGAACGAGAATCAGCAACATTGTTACCTGCTCCATATTGCAAAGAAATTTCAGTCCCTGTAACATCAATACCAGTATCAGCTACAGTTAGTTTTGTGCTTGTAGCGTTATCGTCTATACCAGTAGACTGAATAGTACCACCAAAGGTTGTATCTCCACTACCTCTTATAATTGTACTCATAGGTTATACTCCTGGATTCATTTCTAATTCTTGTGCTGCTAACATTTCGTTATATGCTGAGATTACTTCTGGTGTGTGTACTGCTGCTACGATTGCTTGTGTTTCAGCAGGTTCATTAGATACATCATCACCTGGTGCGATTACGTGTCTGTGGAATGAGCGTGATAGTTCTACGCCATCTTCTGAGATTACTGTTGCGTGTCTGCATTGAACCATCTTGTGTTCACCTACGATTTCGTACTTGTCTGTTACTACTGTTTTTGTTAGAGCCATTTGCTTCTCCTGTTGTTATTAAATGTCCGACCTAAAATCCATTTAGGTTAATTAATTTGCTATATATGAAAACTCACCATAAAGCCGAACGCTTCCACCATAACTGCCACCAGTAGCTATACTTCCGTATGGCTCATCTCTATTTGTAGTGAGATATAAATTACCTATACCACCAGATATATATCCACTATTAATAGTTGCCAATCCATTGTTATACTGGGGGTAGAAACCAGCTGATGTTGAAGCGTAAGGTACGAAAGGTATTGTTATATAAGGGGCACCAGTGAAAGTTGAAGCTGTAACGGAATTTATATAGATTTGAATTCTGCATTTGACAAGTTTACCAACTTTTACATAAAACCCAGATGTAGATGCCATCACAACGCCTGTATCATCTTTAATATCAGCATCAAAAGTACCCTCCTCATAGTCATCTAAGGCATTGGCTGCTGCTGTGTCACCGTTGAATAATAAACCAGAGGTAGCACGAGCAACTCCAGATACATCGTCTAAGCCTGCTGGAGCGCCTGTTAATGAAACTGTTTCATCAGGCAGAGTAATAGTTCTATCTGTATTTGTATTTGGAGCAGTAAGTGTAACTACACCAGTACCACTTGCGTTTCCTTGGACCTTTAATTTTGCCATATCTATATCTCCTAAGCTATTGTCCAAACGCTACCGCTTGGGATTGTGACACTAATACCGCTGTCTATTGAAATAGGTCCAAATGTTCCAGCATTATTACCAGTAGCTATCGTGTAGTCAGCTGATATTGTATTAGCGTGTTCATACAAGCCTTCATCTGTAGAGTTACCACCACCTACTGCTGCCCAAGCAGAGCCGTCGTAAACCTCAGCACTTGTGTCTGTTGTATTCCACCTTAAATAACCTGCACTAGGTGAACCATCACGTTGTGCTGTTGTGCCAGAAGGCAATTCAGCTGAACCAGTAGCACTAGTTCTCGCTACAAGTAAATCAGTATCAATAGATGCTGCACTAGCTGCTGCTTCTGAAGCACTTGTGGCTGCATTAGTCTCTGAAGTTGCTGCGTTAGTCTCACTTGTACTAGCATTAGTAGCTGCAGTAGATGCAGTAGTAGCACTACCACTAGCTGAAGAAGCTGAAGTAGATGCTTGACTAGCTGAAGTAGATGCACTAGAGGCTGAAGAACTAGCCGATGTAGCTGATGTGCTAGCTGAAGATGCTGACGTTGAAGCATTAGTAGCACTAGTACTAGCTGAAGTAGCACTGTTAGATGCTGAAGTAGCACTATTAGCTGCGTTAGTCGCTTGTGTAGTAGCTGTAGCTGCTTGAGTATTAGCTGTAGCTGCACTAGATGCAGCACTAGTTTCACTAGAAGCTGCTGCTGTCTCACTCGCTGCTGCATTAGTAGCAGAAGTAACAGCTGTGTTTTTATAACTTAATGCATTAGTCTCTGATGTAGAAGCATTAGTCTCACTAGTTGCTGCTGCACTAGCACTGGCTGCTGCTGCTGTCTCACTAGCCGCACATACAGCTTCACTCCCAGCTATATTTGATTCTGAAGTTGCTGCCGCACTAGCACTAGTTGCTGCATTAGTTTCTGCAGTTTCAGCGTTAGTCTCAGCAGTCTCAGCGTTTGTTTCAGCTGTCTCTGCTGCTACTTGAGCTGCTAGAGCTGCAACCTTAGCTGCTTCTGTGTCTGCAATTAAAGCATCTAAATCATAACTATCTGCTAATACAGCTGATGTTGCAATTCCGTACCCTCTATCTATCGAAATGGCGCACCTCCTTCTTTGAGATTAAACGTTGTGTCTTATTCATAAGTATCTCTCCTTTCTTCATAGTGTCTAATCCTGTGACAATTTGCACACAGAAGAATACATTTGTCTAATTCTTTAAATAAAGCCTCTCTGTTAGAGGAACGTATAATGTTACTAGGGCTAGCTGTTTTAGTAGACGGGTCTAAATGATGGAACTCATAGACCGAAGGATGATAATCATCTTTCTCACAGTCTTGACATTTACCACCTAAATATTCAATAGCATCTAGTTTCATAGTGTGCTTCTTTACTCTGCTTCTCTTATTTGTACAAGGTTTACATAAATACCTATAATTCCTTTCAGAGGCTTCTGTCCAATTGTCTCCAACTTCTAGAATATCTCCACAATCTTTACAAGTATTCATATAATGTCCTCACTATGGTGTCTTTAGTCTTCTAAGCATAGCCTTACGTGCTAGTGCTAATCTTTGTTTCTTTGATAACTTACTCATTAGATGAATCACCTCCATTAAATTAGTTTAGTAAAACTCCCTAGGCTAGCCGAAGATAACCTAAGGAGCTAGGTCTAAACTAACTTATGCAGTAGAACGCATCTCTACGATAGAAGACGGACGAACCACCTTAGTACCATAGACACAATCAGCTGTGAATAAATCAGCTAGCTTCTCTTGTTTGTACTGAGTCTGAGTACGTACAGACTGTTGTGTAGCTAGAACAATACCATCCTTCTGGAATAAGATACCTTTCTCATCATTACCTGTACCTACGTTAGAAGATACGAATACATCTACACCGTAGATCATACCTACTTTACCAGTAGAGATAGCAGTACCGTTACCAATGAACTGTTGCTCAGTGAAGCGGTCTGTAGACAGTAATGCAGTGTAGGCTGATGGAGAAACGATTAGAGAACGACCGTCCATAGGAACGTCATTATCATTCAACGTCTCAATACCTTGTAGGATTGAAGCATCCCAGTTAGTGATTGAAGCGATATCACCAGTACCGTTAGTACGCATATCAGTAATCAAGTCAGAGTCAGTCTGCTTAGCTAGTGAGTAACCGCCATCATCAGTGTAGAACTTACGCATAGAGTTAAGTGCTTGTAATGAAGCGATATCTTCGATGTACATTGAGTACTCGTAGTGCTTGTTGATTAGCACTGAGATATCCGCTGCAGTATCTGTGATTGCAGTTACATCAGTGTTAGCTACTTTAGCTGAAGCTGAGTTACGTGCTGGGTTAGGCAAGTGAATAGTATCACCTTTCTTACCGTTGTGGTTTAAATTATTAACTAGGTTAGCGACAACCAAGTTAGATTTATAAGCTGCTACTACTTCATCTGACCAGATTTCTGGGATAAAGTTAGCGCCTGTTGTTGTAGTCATATTTGCCATTTTATATACTCCTTTATGTGTTTAATAGCATTAAGTTACCCTACCTTCTGAGTAAGCTTGATAAATTTCATCTTGCATAGACTCATATTGGCTAGGGTTTTCCACTTTCATACGGATCAAATCAGCTCTTCTGAATTGTTTACCGCTTGATGAGCCAGAAGCACTTCTAGCTTCGGTCGTAGCTGATTTAAGTTTAGACTGTCTATCTTCTTCAGCGGCTTGATTAACTTCTTGTGTCTTATTAATCAGTGCTCTATCTTTCCAAGTAGAAAGTAGCTCATTAGCTGCATCATAATTATAGTCGTCGGCTGCTTGAAACAACTGCTTACGAATCGGGCTTCCATTTACCCACTCCTGGAAATCGCCATTATTGACGACATCTGCAAAGTCTGGGTGGCTTTGTTCCAACTGTGTCTTAGCTGCAGCTTGTGACTGCTGTGCTTGAAACTTTTGGAACTCTTGGAACTTAGGGTGTTTTTCTATCAATTGATTAACCGCTTGTGACGGATCATCGAAGAACTCCATTCCATCGTCCTCTGTTTGTATCTGAGAGGATTGTTGTGGATTAGGCTGTTTATCCCTAGCTAATTCAGCTTGAAGGAAACTATCCGATAACTTTCTTAACTCTCCAACTTCCTGAGCCTTACGACCCATTTCTTTTTCGAGGTTCTGATAACTAGCGATAATCTCTTCTGTCGATTTCCCCGCAAACTTATCAGGAATTACGGAGGCATCTGTTTCAGCTGTAGTCTCGTGAGAGACTGGTGCTTCCGCTACTGCTTCTGTTGTTCCTGTTACGTTTGTTGTAGGTGCTTCTGTTGCTGAAGTTTGGGATTCAGGGTCCACTACTATATTACTCATATTGTTTTCTCCGCCCCTATGGGGTTATGAAGTGATTGTCCATCTTACGATGAACTATAAAATGGCAGAGCTAAATATACTCTAGTTCTTCTGCCGCTGCTTTAGTCGCTTCCTCTAGATAGATAATCTGTCTAAAGACCGCTAACTGACCTTTATTAAAATGAAGGTCTTGTAAGTCCTCTACACTGTCGAGCTGGTTGATCTGGTCTTCAAGATTCTTTAGTTCTTCAACTAAGTCTCTCCAACCATCGTGCTCACAAAGTGAGAGTCTAGTTTGGTAAAATTGTTTGTCTTCTTGCATTTGCATAATTTAGTGCTGTCTCTGACTTAAGGTGATCCACTTCAGGAACATTACGTAGAGTCTCAGAGTTCTTATTATTAGTATCTGCATTCATCTTAGAGATAGAAGCGAGTTCTTTCTGTAACTTAGCAGCTCTCTCTTGGAAATCCAGTTGAGTAGGCATCTTAGCTTGAGCATCTGCAGCGTTCTTCTGTGCTTTGGTTTGCTCTTCTTGTGCTTCCGCCATAGTCTTCTGGATATCTGCTTCCTTCTGTTTCATCTCTAGAGCAAATGCCATCTGTTGCATCTGCTGTTGTTGAGGATTAGGTTGCATACCTTCCATTAGAGACTTAACTACTTGATCTCTATTGTGCATACTAGAGTTCTGGAATACAGCTAATAATAGAGTATTGAAAGCAGGAGAATCTTTAGGGATAGACTGTAACATAGAGACCATCTGTTGCATCTCTAGTTCTTTAGCCATAATACCCATAGTAGAATAAGGTACGAACTTATAATCAGAAACTGGGTAACGCTCTACATCGAACTGAATCTTTCTCCACATTGATTTATTAATCATAGGGATAAGGAAAGTATTCTGGAAGTTCATTAGAGTACGCTTCTGTCTCTTAATAGAAGCTGACTGTGTCATAGACATACCAGATGAAGTAGCTCTCTCTGCAGAACCAGCATCAGAAGAGCCAGTGCCCATCTGAACCATATTCTGTAACATCTGAATCTGTACACCAGTCTGAGGATCAGTTGAACCTAAGTTAAGAGGCATAATAGCATTTCTAGGATCACCATTAGTAAGAACTGTCTTACCTGGTCTAACCTCTAGCTTAAGACCTCTAGGTAGACGAGTAGCATCTGCAGCCATCATAGGTGTAGTAGTGAGAGCCATAGAATCAATCCTAGCTCTCATTTCAGCATCTAATGCTTTCTGTGCATTATAACCTTTCTCACAGACACCTCTACCCCAGAACTTACTAGGAACTAAATCGTGTTGATAAGAAATAAAAGGTCTATCCTCCATCATAAATGGATTAAGCTCTGCACGTAAGATGTGCGTATCGTTAGCAATAGTAACTACAGCTTCTACTAGCTCATCATCATTATACTCGAAGTCTTCACTATTAGTAGCTGTCCTCTTTAAGAACTTAGCAGGTACTTTACCCCAGTACTCACAAATCTTAATGTGATCACCAGCATCTCTATTAGTGTATTCTGGGTCAAAACCTACTTTAACTATATCTACGTTAGCCTCGATGTCGATATCTCGATATACGCCACTCTCGATGCCTTTGTTAATACTATGTCTAGGTTTGAATATCTCGTGAGCGACACCTAAAGCTTCATTTATAGTTTCGGCTGCAGGGTCAATTAAGAACTCTTTAGGTGAGATAGCTACAACACTGACCTCAATCTTAGGCATCTCAGCTACTTCTCTCACAGAAGTTAATGTACCTTCTACAGGGATAGAGGCAGGACTACGCTCTACAGTCTCCTCAGTAATAATTTTACCGATACCTGTACCGTAGATAGCACCATTTAAGAATACTTCACATATAGCATCCTTAACACCTGCTTCCTCTAAATCTTCTTGGAGTAAGTTACGTATCTTCTCAGCTTCTTCTTTCTGATCATCTAAGTAGTCATCTTTAATATCAAACCAACGCCCTCTGCCGAAAGTGGCTTCTTCAATCTCAGCTACAGAAGATTCCACTGCTTGCTGAAGCGCAGGAGAGATAATCTGTGATTTCTCTGACTTACGTGTCTGATCTTCTGGAGTCCAAAGACCACGCCATAGACGATAATATTCATCCCATTTAGTTAAGTAGTTATTATCTCTATGATTTCTCCACTCAGTGAGTCGAGTGCTGAGCCAGCCAGCTAATGCTTGGTACTCTCTTTCGTTATTATAGTCCATATGCTCCTTAATAGCCTGCTACTTCATCTAAAGGTTCCCAGTCATCTTCTAAATCAATAGTACTTAGGAAATCCGCCACACTAACCTGATCAATATAAGCTAATGCATCAATAATGTCATCGTGAGTACCTCTCGAAGGAAACTCAATCAATTGTGTCTCTAAATCCCTAGTATAACTAGGGTCTGGATTAAAAGAAATCTTTCCGTGTTCTAGTCTACCTTGAAGAGACCACGTTATTCTATCTGTCTTTTTCTTACCACCGTGAGTAACATCTGTAATTGGTACCCATCTGCCTGAAGTTCTCATCTCATCCTCTAAGTAAGGATATATTGCATTCTTTAGAGCTCCTGCTTCGATGCCGACTGTTGTTGCTTCATTTTCAATTGCTGCCGTAAGTATCTTTTTTGCTGTTTCTTTAATTGACCATCTACCGTGGAGAATATTCTTAACCCACCAATGATCTCCGTCCACTTTAACAATTGCAATAGCCGTTTCATCTAACTTAGAGGTCTTAAGTCCACGGCCTTTCTCCACATTCTCGTAACCTGCAGGGTCAACTGCGATGACATAATTACCTTCTTCTGGCTCTTGATCATCATACTTAAGCCAATCATTCTTAAAGATACCACCTGTAAAAGACACAAAACTTGCTTCAAACTCTTGTCTGAAGGCCTGAGTACTCATAGTCTCTCTAGCCACTTTAATCTCTTCAGGATCGATTAGAGGGTTATCAGTAGAGTTATACTGAAATGCTTTCCAGTCTTCATTCTTCTCTTTATCTGCTTCTACCCATAAGTCATAGAAGTGATTCTTACCTTCAGGTGTACCGATGAATAATGCTTCACCTTTTACGTCTGCTAGTGTAGGCCTAATAATCTTCTCCCACACATCTGGCTTCATAGAAGCATACTCATCTAGTACCACATAGTATAGACCGACACCACGTAATGTATCAGGTCTATCACTACCTTTTAGACTTATCCTGCGACCATTAGTTAATGTAATCGTAGCAGTATTCTCGTGTGTCTGAGCTATTAACTCAGTACCTTGTAGTAGCTCCTTCAACATATTCCACATAATCTCTTTGGACTGTTGGAATGTAGGACCAATGTACCAGACATCCTTACTCTCTGATTGTAGTGCTTTAATGATTAGAATCCAAGCAGCTAGTCTAGACTTACCGAAACGTCTACCAGCAGATACAACCTTAAATCTAGCTGAACTATTAAATATCTCTAGTTGTGCAGGATGTAGTTTTACGTCGAGTTCGTTACTCATTACTACTCACTTCCTTTTCAGCGTTAGCTATACTAACTACCTTCTCATCTAATTTAGTATCATCAATAATGACACCTTCTTCATACTCTAGTGGCTTCTCTTGTTCAGCAGCGACTACTTTCTCCTCTAGACCACCGATGTTGATAATTACATTCCCTTTATCCTCAGAAGACCTAAGCTCTACAGCTTTAGTAGTAGGTAGAATCCTATCCATACACATCTTGAGACAAGTCCTATCACCCTCAAGAGCCATCTCTATGACTTTCTCTACTATCTCTGGACCTTTAGTAGACATTAACTCTCTACTTAATGCAGTATACTTATTGACACTACCTTTTGGTCTACCATTAGGGTTTAAGACAACCCCTTTAGTTAATTTAGGGTTTCCTTTGTTTAATCTTCGTTTATCATCAGGTCTCATTGTCGCTTTGCTCCTTTTTATAAAAGACATAAAAACAAAGCCTATCTTAAGTGCACTTAAAGTCTTTAGATGAGACCAAAGTTATATTTCTTAAGGTGATAATTATAATGATTAAACTTTAGTTTAAAGGATTATTAAAGAGTTGTCTGAGATAGGCTCTTCAGGGTGTTACTTTAGTGTAGGTCTAAATGTTTAAACCTTATACTATTATTATACCATATTTTCTACCAAAAGTCAATACCTTGGTTAAAATAAAGTTATAACCTTTGGTCCCTTACCCGAGATATAACCCTAGTGTCACTTATCATTAAATCTAATAAACAACTATAGTGAGACCTAAATATCCC
>Ga0232123_1000102_pt1 | contig 10669 bp, 10 predicted proteins | sample 011ome_27_FD_181511 | JGI IMG/M metagenome (GOLD analysis project Ga0232123, IMG submission 181511) | Metatranscriptome of coastal salt marsh microbial communities from the Groves Creek Marsh, Skidaway Island, Georgia - 011504AT... | ecosystem: Environmental > Aquatic > Marine > Intertidal zone...
GTAGGAGCTGTTTACCTGCCTCGATTTGCGCCAATGCGCGATCAACAGGGGATGAAACGACACTTTGCCCGCCGAAGCTGAAACTGAATTATTCGCCTGATAATGTCTGCCGCGACTATCTTTGCCGAGCCGTGATTGAAAGAAATTTTAATTGACGAGCCACGTCACTGACCCCCAGCGAGCCGCATGATTAGGCGCCGACGACGCCATTTGAAACCACCGGATCATTCCAAATGATACAGCTAAACCGACCATATGACCAAAGCAGCCAAAACGGCGACAGCTTTTTGGGTGGTCGTGCGCGCGGATTTGATCCGGATATACAATGCCTGCCATGCCTGATTTCCCTGCCGTCAGAAGATGACGGCCGGACAGAGATGGCCGGGGAAAGACAAATAAATGACAAAACGCCTGTTAATAGATGCACGCCAAGCCGAAGAAACCCGGGTGGTGCTGCTAAGCGGAACACGCATTGAAGACTTTGATTATGAAACAGAAAACCGGAAACAACTAAAGGGAAATGTCTATCTAGCACGGGTCACACGGGTTGAACCGTCACTGCAGGCAGCCTTTGTTGAATATGGCGGCAATCGCCAAGGTTTTCTGGCGTTTAGCGAAATCCATCCAGATTATTACCGCATTCCGGTTGAAGACCGCGAAGCACTGATCGAGGCTGACCGCGCCGAAAACGACGATGACAGCGTCGAGGCCAAGGCTGATGGTGCGCCAGAAACGCTTGGCGGTGAAGGTGCCGACGAAGATGATATTCGGCCAAAACGGCAGGTAAAACGCTATAAGATTCAGGAAGTAATTTCCCGCAAACAGATCATGCTTGTGCAAGTGGTCAAAGAAGAGCGCGGCAATAAAGGCGCGGCGCTGACGACGTATCTGTCGCTGGCTGGCCGTTATTGCGTATTGATGCCGAACAATAACCGCGGTGGCGGCGTCAGCCGGAAAATCACCAATGTGGCAGATCGTAAGCGGCTAAAGACTGTTGTTGGCGGGTTAGACATTCAATCTGGCATGGCAGTGATCGTGCGCACCGCCGGTGCAAAACGTACCAAAACCGAAATTGCCCGTGATTTCACCTATCTGTCAAAATTATGGGATGATATCCGCAACCGCACATTGGAATCACAAGCACCCTGCCTGATCCATGAAGAAGGCGATCTGATCAAACGGTCAATCCGCGACCTTTACACAAGCGAAGTTGATGAAGTGCTTGTTGAGGGTGAGGATGCCTATAAGATCGCCCGCAATCAGATGAAAATGCTGATCCCTAGCCATCTGAAAAAAGTGCAGAAATATGAAGGCACCCAGCCGATTTTCCAACATTTTAATGTTGAAAATCAGATGGACACTATTCACAGCCCGCAAGTCACGTTGAAATCGGGTGGCTATCTTGTGATCAACCAGACCGAAGCCTTGGTCGCAATTGATGTGAACTCGGGCAAATCGACCCGCGAGCGGAACATCGAAGAAACCGCGTTGAAAACCAATCTTGAAGCGGCCGATGAATTGGGCCGCCAGCTTCGTCTTCGTGACCTATCTGGATTGATCGTTGTCGATTTTATCGATATGGAAGAAACCCGCAACCAGCACGCCGTCGAACGCCGGATGAAAGATGCGATGCGCAATGACCGCGCCCGTATCCAAATCGGCTCGATCAGTCATTTTGGCCTGCTGGAGATGTCACGTCAGCGTCTGCGGTTGAGTATTAACGAGTCGATCAGCAATCTTTGCCCCCATTGCGAGGGCACCGGCCGGGTGCGATCAATTGATACAGCTGCCCTGCAATTGCTGCGGTCAATCGAAGAAGAAGCCCAAAAAGGCAAGATGGATGAACTGCATATCACCGCGCATCGTGATGTAGTGCTGTTCATCTTAAACCATAAACGCAGCGCGGTTGCCGAAATTGAAACCCGCTTTGGCTTGACCGTTATATTGCTATCAGATGACAGCCTGATTGCACCAGAATACCGAGCTGATCGCGTTGGATGGCAGGGTAAATCATCGGCTAAACAGCCATCCCGCCAGCCGCAACGTCAAAATAACAAAGCGCAAAACAATAATGCGGGCGCTGATACTGGGGCTGATACCGGGGCTGATACCGGGGCTGATACGGGCGCTGGCAGCGAAACCGAAAAAAGCACCGCGTCGCATCCGGATAATGACGAAAACGGCAGCGAGGACGGCAATACAAAACGTCGGCGGCGCGGACGGCGCGGCGGACGGCGGCGGCGGCGGCGCAATGGTGAAGATGGCCAACCATCTGATCAGCAGGCCAATGACAATGAGGCCGACGCAAAAAATTCCAATGCGAGCAGCTCGACCGATCATGCCGATGCCAATAGCGAAACTGGCACCGCAGATAATGTGGCACCAAAGTCCAAAACGGGCCGTGGCCGGGGACGCGGCCGCAAAGTCGCCAAGGCTGAGCCTGCCAATCTGGCCGCTGTTGATGGTGAAACGGCCGGCATCGCCGCCGGTGGCGATAGCCTCAACCCAAATATGGGCGAGCCAAATACGGGCGAGTCAAATACGTCTGAGTCAAATTCGGGCGCGGCCACCACAATTGATGTAACCGCAAGCACGCCAGCAAAGAAGGCATCGCGCAGCCGGAAAAAACCAGCTGGTAAAGCACAAAAGGCTGCTATGGAAACAGCTGACACCAGTGGTGGGGCTGAACCTATTGGCGAAGCCGTTGCCGCCGAAACAGCGGCAAAAGCGCCGGCAAAAAAGCCAGCCCGTGGCCGCAAGCCAAAGGCTGAGGACACCGCAGGTGATGATGATGCAGCTGTTAAAACAGCCGCCAAAAAGCCAGCCCGTAAAGCGGCTAAGAAGGCACCTGTCAAAGCAGCCAGCAAAGCGGCCGACAAAATGGCTGATAATGCCACCGCGAAAGACACGCCAGATACTGCAAAGGCTGCTACCGCGGCATCGGCAAGAGAGGCGATCAGTTCAGCCCCGATGGATGTCGTTGAAATCGGCAGCGATGAGCCAAAGTCACCGCGTCGTGGGTGGTGGTCACGCAGCTAAAAAGGCACAGCCAGCAACGCATAATGCCTGAAACTGCATAAATTCAGCTGGCGGCCGGTTATTTACTGGCCGCTAGCGATGCTGGATTGCCAGCCAGTCATTTAGCCGTTTTACCGCCCGTTTGATATCTTTGGTGGCACCAGCATAAGACAGCCTTAAATGCGTGCGGCCTTCAACCCCATCGAAATCAACACCCGGAGTGATGGCAACGCCGGTTTCCGCCAGAATCCGATCGGCAAAGGCAATGGAGTCATTGGTAAAGGCGCTGACATCGGCATAAAGATAAAAGGCGCCGTTAGATGGCGCGTGATTGCCAAGAAACTCGGCAGGCAATCCCCGATAAAGAAGATCACGATTTTCTTCATAGCGCGGAATATGCTGATCCAGCTCGTCATAACAGTCAAAAGCGGCAATCGCCCCAAGCTGATTGATCGTCGCCGCCGATATATACATATTCTGCGCCAATATTTCGGCCGTTGGCACCAGATCTTCGGGCAAAACCATCCAGCCTAGTCGCCAGCCAGTCATACAGAAATATTTTGAAAATGAATTAATGATAATCGCGCTGTTGCTATAGGCCAACGCAGTTTGGGTTCGCGCGCCAAAACTCAGACCGTGATAGATTTCATCCATAATCAGGCGCACACCATGCGTGTCACACCAGCGGCAAACAGCCTCCAATTCATCATCGCGCATCACAACACCGGTTGGATTGGCCGGGCTGGCAAGCAACAGCCCATCAGGAATATCACCGCTTTCAACCAGCGCATCCAAATCAGGCATCCAGTTCTGCGCGGCGCGGGCTGGCAGCAATTGTGGCGTGATCCCGAGCGCCAGCATCAGGTTCAGATAAGCAGGATATCCGGGTGTGGCAATCGCAATACGGTCACCCTTGTCAAAGGCCGATAAAAAGGCAATGGCAAAGCCAAGTGATGATCCCGGCGTGATCGCAATACGCTGCCAATCCACCGGCATTTTATACCAGTCCTGATAATGCACCGAAATCCGTTGACGCAGGCTAGGCAATCCCATTCCGACCGAATAGCCATGCGATGATGTCTGCGGTAATGATGCCTCCAATGCCTTTAAAACGGCGGCAGGTGGCGGGGTTGAAGGCTGCCCAATTTCAAGATGGACAAGATCGACCCCATCGGCCTGCATCTCGTTCGCACGTTTCATAACCTGCATGGCGAGGAAAGCGGGGATTTCACGGGCTTGACTGATTTTTATGGCCATTGTTCATTCCGGTGAATTCGTGCCATGATCGGATCTTTACGCCAAGGCAGCAGATGAATAAGCCTGCGAAAAGCACGCTTTAGGCAGAGGTCTATAGCAGAGCTGTCTTAAACAGGCCATTATTTTGTCGGAAAATTAACAGCATGAAACTTCAATCACTCATCCGGCTGACCCTTTCATCGGCGTTTTTAGCGGTCATGACGCAGATCGCACAGGCCGGATTAATCCGCGATACCGAACTTGAAACGGGCCTTCAATCGCTTGCTGCACCGCTGGTAAAGGCGGCCGGTTTTGCCCCCAATAGCGTTGATATCCGGATTGTTATCGACAGCAGCTACAACGCGTTTGTGGCTGGCGAACAGGTGATCTATGTCCATTCTGGCCTGTTATTGAACGCACGATCTGCCGACGAAATTCTGGGGGTCATTGCGCATGAGCTTGGCCATTTAAAGGCTGGTCATGTGCCGCGCCGTGATGCGGCACTAAGGGATGCAGGCACCGCTGGCACGCTGGCGGCGATTGCAGCGATTGCGCTGGCGGCGGGCGGGGCACCGAATGATGCAGCGGTCGGGGTGATGGTTGGCGGCACCGATCAGGCCAAACGTCAGATGTTGCAATCATTCCGTTTTGATGAGGCTGTCGCTGATGAGTTGGGGCTAGATTATCTTGAGGCCGCGGGCATTAGCTCGGCCGGGCTTGAGCAAATGATGCGCCGCATGGCGGCCCAGCGCGCATTGCCAGAAAACCGGCAAAGTCAATATTATCAGACCCACCCAGACTCGGCCCAGCGCCTTGGCGTCTATCAAGATCACGCCCGTCAGGCCGGCCACTATGCAGCGCCCCTAGCGACTGAGGCCCAGCAATTGATGCAGCGCCTGATCACCAAGATTCGCGCCTATAGTGAACCTGCACTCGCCATTTTGCGCCGTGACGGTGAGGAAGATACCGCTGACGCACGCTACAGCCGCGCCATTGCACAATATCGGCGCGGCGATTTGCAGGCAGCAAAGACCCTGATGGATCAGCTGACTGCCGCCTATCCCGATGATGCGTTTTATCATGAGTTTCGCGGCGATATCCTGTTATCGATGGCGGATGCCAATGCCGCCGCCAACGCCTATGAGGCAGCCTTGGCCCTACGGCCTGAAAGCCCGCAAATTCTGGTGAATCTTGGGCGCGCGCTCATTGCGACAAATGATAGGTCACGCCTGCCCCGCGCCATCGAAGCGATTAGTGCGGCAAAAGACGGTGAACCGAAATGGGCTTTTGTCCGGCGGCAATTGGCCATTGCCTATGGGCGAAGCGGGGATATTGCTGCTGCCGATCTGACGCTGGCAGAAGAGGCTATCCTGCTTGACGATGAGCAACAGGCGGTACGGATGGCAAAACGCGTTTTGGCGCGTGACGATCTGGCAAGCGATATCCGTAATCGAGCCAATGACATCCTGTTCCGCTTTGGCAAAGCGACCCGCTGATGGCTTTGCATTAACATGATTAATCCGATATAAGGTTGCGTGACCGATTTGCCGTTGGCGGGAATGCCCGCCCAAAGCTCTGGCCCCGCTGTGAAAGGATAATCTGAATGATACGTTTCCTTGCCTCGACCATCGCCGTATCCGTGGTGATGATCACAATCTTGCACACGCCGGTAAGGGCAGGCCTTGATGCCGAAGAGCGCGCCCAGACGCAGCAAATGATCGAACAATTCATCAAGGATAATCCCGAATTGCTGCGTGATGCGCTGGTCGCGCTGGCCGCCCGCGAGGAAGCCAAAAGACTACAAGCTGGCATTATGGCGGTGCGGGATGATGCCGGTGATCCGGTAATGGGCAACCCTGACGGCAGCATCATTGTCTATGAATTTTCCGATTATAATTGCGGCTATTGCAAACGTATGTTCGCCTCAGTTCAACAAGTGCTAAGTAAAAACGACGATGTGCGGATGGTTATCAAGGAATTTCCTATCCTAAGCCAAACGTCCGTTACCGCGGCAAAGGCCGGTATTGCCGCCCAGAAACAAGGAAAATTTGCGCCGTTTCACACTGAAATGATGACCTATCGCGGGCAGGTCAGCGACGATGCGATCATGGCGGCGGCAGGTAAAGCTGGGATCAACCTTAATCAGTTGCAGCAAGATATGGACAGTCCTGAAACAACCGCTATTATTGGACGCACACGACGCGCCGCGGCTGCTTTGAATATCAATGGCACGCCCGGACTCGTCATTGGTGATAACGTGGTTCCGGGTGCCATCAGCAGCGAAGAATTACAGAAACTGATTGATCAGGAACGTGGCAAGCAAGGCTAGGCTATTTGCGTGGCTGGCGAAGTAAGGGTAAACTGACCGCACAATGGCAAAAGCAATTAACATCGCTGTCCTTAATGGGCCAAATCTGAATATGCTCGGCATGCGTGAGCCCGGCATCTATGGCGATGCAACACTTGCCGATATCGAAGCTAAATGCCGCCAATTAGCGGCTGAACAATCAATGAATATCGACTGGTTCCAGTCAAATTCAGAAAGCGCGCTGATCGACAAGATCCATCACGCCGTCGATAAGGTGGATTGGATCATCATCAATGCTGCCGGTCTGACACATACGTCAGTCGCACTGCGTGACGCATTATCGCTATTTCCGGGGGGTGTGATCGAGGTTCACCTCTCCAATATCCATACCCGCGAAGCATTTCGTCATAATTCGCTGATCACGGCCGTGGCCAAAGGCGTAATCGCCGGTTTTGGCCCCACATCCTATTACATGGCAATTAACGCCATTTCCAACCTGACTTCGGAGACATGATTAAAAATGGCAACGACACCTAAAAAACCAGCGGCAAAGACCGCCGCTTCAAACAATGACGCCGCTTTTGTCAGAGATCTTGCCGAAATTTTGAATAAGGCTGGACTTGCCGAGCTTGAATATGAAAGCGATGCAGTTGCGATCAGGCTATCACGGATAACCTCGGCGGCACCAGTTGCCGCTGTTGCCCCGGTTGCCGCCGCGCCAGTTGCAGCAGCGTCTGCCGCCGCACCTGCTAGTGTCGATATTGCAGCGGATGCGCCAGCCAATCCGGCCGATCACCCAGGCGCCGTTACCTCACCGATGGTTGGTACTGTTTACACCGCATCAGAGCCTGACGCGCCGGCATTTATCACCGAAGGGGCCAGCGTCACCGCAGGTCAGACCTTGTTCATTGTCGAAGCAATGAAGGTGATGAACCCAATTACCGCACCAAAAGCCGGAACTGTCGTCAAAATCTTTGTCCAAAACGCCCAGCCAGTTGAATTTGGCGAAGCGCTTGTGATCGTTGAATAATTGCCATGTTCAAAAAGATCCTGATAACCAATCGTGGTGATGTTGCGTTGCGGGTGCTTCGTGCCTGTAAAGAGCTGAATATTCCAAGCGTGGTGGTTCATTCGACTGCCGACGCAGACTCGATGCCTGTGCGCCTTGCGGATGAGTCCGTTTGTATCGGCCCGCCAAGCAGCGCCGAATCTTATCTGAACATTCCCTCGATCTTATCAGCGGTCGCAATTACCGGCGCAGATGCCGTGCATCCGGGGGTTGGATTCCTGTCGGAAAACGCTGATTTTGCCGAAATTGTTGCGGCGCATGGCCTGACGTTTATTGGCCCTGAATCACGTCACATCAGGGCGATGGGCGACAAGGTCGAAGCCAAAATAACTGCAGCAGCAGCGGGTTTGCCGCTGGTTCCAGGATCGCCGGGCGCGGTCCATACGCTTGACGAGGCTGCGCGTGTCGGTGACGAGGTTGGGTATCCGCTTTTGGTTAAAGCCGCATCAGGCGGTGGTGGCCGTGGGATGAAAGTTGCTGAAACTGCCGCGCAGCTGGGCGAGGCTTTTTCAGCCGCGCGCGCCGAAGCCAAAGCTGCCTTTGGTGATGACACAGTCTATCTGGAACGTTATCTCGGCCAGCCGCGCCATATCGAGGTGCAGGTTATTGCCGATTCACATGGCAATGTGGTTCATCTTGGCGAGCGCGAATGTTCGGTGCAGCGCCGGCATCAAAAGTTGTTTGAAGAAGCCCCCTCACCAGCCTTAAGCGCCGAAGAGCGCGAGCGTATTGGCACTATCGCCGCTGAAGCCACCCGCCAGATGGGATATCTCGGTGTCGGCACGATGGAATTTCTATATGAAAATGGTGAGTTTTTCTTCATTGAGATGAACACCCGCTTGCAGGTTGAGCATCCGATTACTGAAGAAATCACCGGGATTGATCTGGTGCGTGAGCAAATCCGTATCGCGGCTGGCTTGCCACTATCTTTCAGCCAAGAAGATGTCAAATTTACCGGCCATGCTATCGAATGCCGGATTAATGCCGAACATCCCGAAACTTTCATGCCAACGCCCGGCAAAGTCACCGCTTTTCATGCTGCTGGCGGACCTGGCGTTCGGGTCGAGTCTTGCCTTTATTCCGGCTATTCGGTGCCGCCCTATTATGACAGCCTGATTGCCAAGCTGATCGTCCATGGCGATGATCGTGAACATTGTCTGGCACGGCTGCGGCGCGCTTTACAGGAGTTTATTGTCGAGCCAATCCCGACCACCCTCACATTGCATAAACGTTTGGTAGATGCCGAGGCGATCAAGGATGGAAGCTATAATATCCGCTGGCTTGAAGAAGTTTTTTTGAAAGAGCAGTAGGCTTGCGCCCCGTTGCGGAGGCATTGCATGGCTGATCACTATATCTATTCGCCTGAAACCATCATAAAGGCCTATTCGCTGGGCCTGTTTCCGATGGCTGATAGTCACGACAGTGTCGAGATTAAATTCTACGATCCCGACCGGCGCGCATTAATTCCGATTGACGGCTCTCTTGGGGGGGGTGTGCATATTCCGCGCCGCCTGCAACGCCGTGTTCGCCAAGCGCCGTTTGAGGTGTCAATCAATCAGGATTTCACCGCGGTGATTGATGCCTGCGCCGCACCAAGTGATCAGCGCACCGATACATGGATTAATAAAGATATACGCCAGCTCTATATCGCCCTTCACAAGATGGGTTTTGCCCATTCTATCGAAGTCTGGTCGAACGGCGCCCTGATTGGCGGGCTATACGGGGTTGCCTTGCGCGCAGCTTTTTTTGGCGAGTCGATGTTTTCACGCCAGCGTGATGCCTCGAAAATTGCCCTTGTTCATTTGATGGCGCGGCTATGGAATGGCGGGTTCTTGATGCTCGATGCCCAATTTACCAACGACCATCTGACCCAGTTTGGCGTGACCGAAATTGACCGGGTAGATTTCCAAGGCCGCCTTGCCGCCGCGCTTGCCAGCGATGGTGACTTGCATTTTGAAACACCAAGCAGCGCGCTGATCGCCCCGTTTCTCGCCAGCCTTAAAGGCCATGCTGCTTAGGTGCCAGCCTTGCCGTCATGCCAATGCTATTTGTTGAAACAGGCCAGCAGCGTCAGATCATAAACCGGATGTTCTAACGCCGAAACAGCAGGGCTGGATGAAAAAACCCAACCCGAAAAAACCAGCTGAGGCTTGCGGCCATCATAGCCACGATCAAGAACCGTTATGAATGCCGCATTTTCTGGCGGTTCCTCGGGGGGGTGGAACGCACAGCGATTGACCGTTATCTCTAAGGTGCCGAAAAATCGCGCCGCACCAACCGGCGTTTCAACCGTCGAAATACGTGCAGTAATCTTATCAAGTGCCTGCAACCGCGCATTACTGCCGTCAATCCATGTAACCGCACGGGCTGGCCCTGCGCTCAAAACAGCAAAAAGCACGAGAAGAATAGGGGCGACAAATCGGGATGATTTAAGCAGTCGCCAGATAATCTGATAAACGCTGGCGCTTAAACGCCCGATCGTCGCCAGCTGGATTTGGCAATTTGCCATCGGCATTTTAATTCGCCGGGTTATTTGATGAGAACACAGCCTTGCCAAGCAGGTCACTGAGGCTAACCGGATCGCGGGTATCATATATAACCCCGCCAGCAGCCAGGGTTTCGGTGGACGCGCCCGGCATTAACTCAAGATAATTTCCACCCAGCAGCGAGGCTGCGGTGATCCGCGCACTGCTGTCGCTTGGGATTTTAATTGCCGGATCAATCGCCATCGAAATTTTGGCAACATAGGTAATTGGGTCAAGATGCTGAGCGGTGATCTGCCCGACTTTGATACCCGAAATGCGAACATCATCACCAATAGAAAGCCCGCCAGTGCTGCCAAATTCGGCAGCGATTTCATAGCCACCACTGCCTTTCACGTCAGCGGCCTCATAGGCCAGCGCAACAAATCCAGCTGCCGCCAACAAAACGATGGCGCCCATAACGGTTTCCAAAGTATTGCGCTGCATGACTGTCGTCTCCTCGCTACTCAATTTAAAATCAATAGGCTGGCTGTGCTAGAGCCTTACCAAGAACAA
>Ga0232123_1000104_pt1 | contig 10621 bp, 13 predicted proteins | sample 011ome_27_FD_181511 | JGI IMG/M metagenome (GOLD analysis project Ga0232123, IMG submission 181511) | Metatranscriptome of coastal salt marsh microbial communities from the Groves Creek Marsh, Skidaway Island, Georgia - 011504AT... | ecosystem: Environmental > Aquatic > Marine > Intertidal zone...
ACCGCGTCGAGAGACGATACATAGTAATTTCCTATTTGATTTCGGTGATTGTCCGTATGCATCCACGAGGGAATACGGTTACGTTTCCAATGTGGGGGGAGGAGTCGGAGATCGTTACGGTGGTCTTAGTCTTTCGAACCAAGTAGCCCACTGTAGTAACCTCAAGAGGGACATCTTTACCCTCTTGTACCAACTCCTCGTTCCATCCGGACCAAGACGTGATGTCTGACCATTCGATCTTGACGAGTTTCATAGGGGTCCTTGGTTACGATCCGATGACCAGACCTCAGTCCGCTCACCATTACGCTTGACACCCCTCATCCCCATCTTCCCACCACCCTGCATGAAGTCGAGGAAGTCCTCGATCTCGTCGTCCATACGGCCGTCTAAGACGCCTTTGGCCGCTTCGTGTACATCTTGACCCATCGACCTCTGATAGTGCGCCACAGCCCCGGCTAACGCGTCTAAGCGGTCGTCGTGACGTAGTGCACCACGGTCTCTGGTGATGTGTGTGAGTTGGTAGAGGAGGGAGAACCTATGATCCTCAAGTTTGGACTCTCGTCGCACCATGTCCTCATCAAAGACGAGGCGGTGTTGCGCCATGACAGGCTCAAGTGTGTCGATGATCCGGCCTTCTTTCTGGCCCTTCGCCCACTCAGACTCTTTGACGGTACATCCGCCCGGCCAGATCTTACTGAGGATAGGGTTGAATGCGGTTACCCACATACCCTGACCAAAGTTAGGCTCGACCTCTACGGTGCTTACGTCATACTTCCGAGCGTCTACAGCGATACGGGCCATAGCTTCGGCAGGATCTGCCGCAAAGCCCGCTACGTGTAGGACATACATGATGCCGTTGAGAACACCCACCACTGCCCACGCTGTCTCATCCTTACCGCGACCCGATGGGTCAACGAAGAGGACTTTAGACTCGTAAGGTTCCCACTCTGTATCCATGAATAGAGGGCGGAGGTGGTGGTCCCCTGAGAAACCAATGTTCGGGATGTCCTTGATGTAGTTGTGTTTGTCGTTGTGCTTGCCCCACTGAACTGTCAGCGGTGCCTTCACAGGATTACACGCCATGATAATCAAGTCGGACTGGCGTAACGGATACCGTTCAGCGTCTGACAACGACGTATCCAGCATATACTGAAGTGCGAAGGACGCGCGGCCTTTAGCCTCGATGCCCAATAGTTCTTCAGATCCAAACCGGCTGTCTGTTGTCTTACCGTGACTTATGGTTCCTTCTTCAAAGGCGTGCCGTAAGTACCGGGCGAGGATGTTCACCTCGCGACCTGTCTGGTTGTCCGTCATCAGGTAGTTCTTTAGCTTGTCCCGCTCCGGGTATCGAACCGGGATCGTAAAGCACCTGAAGCCCATCTCCTTCACCAGCGTGTTATACACGGACTCTTCAGTCTGAGGTGTACCCAAGAAGATGATGTCCCCCTTACCATGTTCAGTCTTGGTAATAGGAACAAAGTCCGACTGGACGATCTTCACAATCCGCTGACGAGCCTCTTCGGTAAGAGAGTTACGTTCGACTTCAATATCGTCAGCGATCAACAAGGTAGCACGAGATCCAGTAATCTGGCCTGTGATACCCCTCGCCGCCACAGAATAACTCTGGGACAGCGATGCGCCCGCCACGTCGAATTGCTCCGCCATGTCGCGACGACTTGCTCCACTATCTCTGGTGCCCTCTAAGAGCCATTGAACCAGAGGCATTGATTGGCAAATACCCTTTGTCTGCGCCACGAATTCCTTTGATTTGGAACCAGTAGCCGAGACAACCATGATCTTTTCGTCCCGGGGGTTACGCATCAGCCGCCAGATTGCATAGGCGGAGGTGATGTACGACTTACCCAAGGATCGAAAGCATCGAATGATGTCTTCACGTGGCATCGAAGAGAACGAAAGGCGCTCTTCCTCATCCACCTCCAACCACTCTATGGTGTCTAATCCATATTGAAGGCGGTGGGCGATCTCATATTGAGCCGGAGTAGGCGCTGGTAGTCCCAAGTGTTGCCACACGAGGTACAGAAAGTTACGAAAGTCTTCGAAAGCCCCTGCTACTTCTGGTGGGAAGTTAGTTTCCCAGTGTGGTTTTCCGTCTATGAGGAGGGGTTTAAGCATCGTTACTCCTGTTATTACTTGTTGTAGGCACCTCGAGCCACATAACGCCGTCTAGCGATGCGAAGGTAACCATCGATCATTGAACTGACGCCGTTGAATGTACCCGGCACAGCCTTCGGATCACTGCTTGGCGCGGCCAAGAGCGACTGGTCTTCCTTCTTAGGGGCAAAGAGAGAGGCTTTAGGTTTCGTTGGTTCCGGTGTGCCCGGCTGTGTTGTCGTGGTGTTGCTGGCTTTTGATGGCGTGATCTGTAGAACCTTTCCGGGTTGTCCAGTCACCGTAGGCATCTTTGCCGCAGTCGATGTGTTTAAAGGTTCCATTGCCATCAGTTAGCACCTCCACGAAACGGCATGGTGTTGACGTACTTCTCGAGGGAAGCACTCAAGTGTTTAGCCGCTGGTAGCGTGTCTAGTTCTTCTGGTGGTGGGAACTGCTTCAAGTAATTGACGCAAGCGGACACCATAGCCGGAGACAACTCTTCATCGGTGTCAACAATGTTGATCAAACGGTTGAGTAGCTTGTCGCGGAGTATCTGGGTGTCTTTCATTTAGTTACCCCTTTAAATTTCTCATATGTACGAAGACCGGCCATACCCAACATCGCGAACGTGAGTTCCATGAGGTTGTCACCCGACATAGGCGGGAGGAGGATGTCTGTACGTCCCATGATGTTGAGACCGTAGAGCACCAGTTGGTAGCCGATGAAGTTCCAAGCGAGGCCCAGCGCACACACCCAGCCAATCGCTGGTCTCCAACCGGCCACGAAGGTCGATCGATGCTGTGCTTCTGCTGTGTTGGTAGCCGCTTGGGCTAGGTTGGCGGCAGAGGCCGCATCGAGGAGTTTTGCTTCCATCGATATCTTGGCTTTTTGTGCCGCATCTTTGTCCGGTATGACCTCGTCAAGGATCTCAAGAGCCTTGGGAAGTAGAGCCGTAATGATTGGTAGCATTACTGTCCTCCCTTAGTAACGATTAACCACACCATTCCACTTAGTATGGCGATGGTCATGGCGATCAGAATTGTGATGAGTACAGCGTCAAGTAGCGCACGACGGCGCTTCCTCTGTTTGTATATAAGGTTCTGACGCTTCTCTTTGATTTCACGGCGCATCCTCAACATTTGTCGATAGACGTCTAAGCCGTAGCGGTACGTGATGAGTTCCCTCAGTTCACGTTCTTGTTCTTGTAATTTTTGGCGGGCGACGGTGGCTTGTAGTGCTTCTTCTTCCACGCTCCCGCTGTGTAACAGCTTGCGGAATAGGGGCGGATTGGCCGCCTCTTGTTCAGCTTGTTGGATGTCTGAGACAGCAGAGAACCATTTCCCTAGCTGTCCCACACAATCCTCGATATCTCTTCCGGCGTTTACCAGCGTCTTCACCGCCGTCAGCGCCGCCGAAGCGGCCGCCAAGGCAGTTAGTATTGGCATTAGGTCACCTTCATTGCGACAGCAACCACCACACCAACAATAGCACCTACTGCGGCGGCATAACCAGAAGCGACGTGTTTAGCTTTTTCAAGAGTTTGTACACGTTCCTCGAGCTTCCCTACCTCACCCTCATGTGCTGAGAGGCGGGTGAGAAAAGCATCAATTTTTCCTTCGAGTTGTCCGAGGCGGTAGTAGATGTCTTGTGTTGATACTTCAGGCATCTACTGTCCCCCTTATTTCGGAAAGTCGGCTTTGACCTGCAATCGACGCTCTTGAAGGGCCATGATTGCTGGGGACGTTAGTCCGTCGGTCTCAACTAACTTTTCCCACAGAGCAACTATAAGCTCGTCGGTTGATGGGTAGGCGAGGAAGCGGTTTTGGGCAACAAACTTGGCGTTTGTCTCAGCCTCAATTCGAGCCCACTCCGCTTCAAGCACCTCGGCTGTTGGTTTAACAGCACCCTCGTACCAGTTGATGTCTTCGTAGTTGGGGCCAAGACAGCCATAGTTTCGCCCTGCATATAAGCTATGCATTGCTAAGTCATATCTGACCATGATTTCTCCTTAAAATTTCCACTCTTCCGCAATCCAATATGGATATGCATTGACACCAAAAGGTGTCGCGTCGTATTGGCTCCAATATGTTTCGTGAAATCTTCCACGATAGTTGGCATAGTCGTGACCGGCCGATAACAGTCCAACACGCTTTGTGATACCAGCACCCCAGCTTGGAACCTCAAACTCATAATGAGTCCATTGGTTGTGGTATGTGCCGCTGTGGTTTGACGTTTCAAATCGACTTAGGTATTGAATGTCGCTTCCATCTGGATTTGACATCGCGACGTTCATATTGGTGATATGGTCGTTGGCCGCTACACGCCGAACGGTAAAACCTGTCTTAATGACTATCGCTGATGTGTCATCAACTGGTGTTACGTCGTAATAGAGGCCGGGAACCCAGTTCATCGCTGATGTGTTTTCCCATGCCCCTGACGTGTAGACGTTACGCTGACGTTGAATCAACTTAGCATTACTGTCTGAGCCATACTCAACTGCCGTCCCGGCGCTGTTCACTTTTACAAGCGAGTTCGGAGGGCCTAGCGGAAGTCTCTCAAGGCCTGTAGCACCACGAACCAAGAGGTCACCCGGCGTGATCATGGTACTTAGGGGGTCGCCCCCAAGCGCCATCATCTCCCAGTCTGCCGTCGCGCCGGGAGCCAGCCCAGTGACGGAGCTAACCGCCACCCAAGCCGACCCGCCGTAATGCACTACGTCGTCTGAAGAGTAACTTGCTGAAGGGTCATAAGTACCACGCCAATTAAACTTGACCTTACCAAGGTCTATAGTCACTTGTGTCATGGTAAGTATTCCTCAATAGTTAGAACAGGGCCCGCCCAACCAAAACCACCGCCGACGCTACCGCCAGTGCCGTCCCAATAGGTTGTACCGTGGAAGTTTGCGGCGTCACCATTATGGGCGTAGTCGCGGGCTTGCATCTTGTAGCGCACTACGTCACCGAGTGTCGCAATTGTGCTTGAAGTCGACTCATCCCAAAGGAACGAACAAAACTTCTCTTGATACGTGGCAGACTCTGTGTAGCCTTTGACCTGCACCCAACTCTCGTTAGCGTTTTGGTCACGATAGACGCGGATGTGTTCAATCGAGTGGGCACCACCTTGCCAGTAAATGTGATACTGCCAGTGGACGCGGATGCGGCTGTCTGACCGTGTAGGTGTGATGGACTGCTCCATACCCGGAACCCATGCGTATGAATCGACTGACTCCCAAGACCCGGGGTTTGGTGTGGCGACAACACGCTGAAGAATCCTCACACCGCTCGGATAGTCCCACTCAGGCACACCACCGTTTACCACAAGCGCTTGACCATCACCCCCAATAGGAAGACGTTCAAGGCCCGTAGAACCACGAACCAATAGATCGCCCTCGTTTGTCATCAGACTTACGGGGTCGCCCCCTAGTGCCATCAGATTCCATGCGGTGTTTGTAGCGATAGGTGCAGAGGCAGAAATGGAGTCAACCACACAGACCCAAGACGATCCGCCGTGTTGAACGACGTCGTCTTTTGTATATGTGGTTGATGCATCATAAGCCCCACGCCACTGGAATTTAACCTTCCCGAGGTCTATGGTTACTTGGCTCATCACTGCTCCTTAACACTCTGATCTACAACAATCTCATCAATCTGCCAGTTACTCGTACCAATACGGGAATAGTTGTTACCGTTCACTTGGTGTTGAAAGTTGAAGCTGATTGAACAGGCTGTGGTTGTCATGGCTTGGATCTTATAGATATAAGTTTTACCCTGAACGGCATCAGTATCGACAAATGACAACGCAACCTGCTCACCTGTGTAGGCGTATGTTGCGGAATTCGTCGTGTAAACATACGCACCAAAGTCGGCAGACGTTGACCCACTTGCGTAAGTGTTGACTAAACACGACGGCCTCGTCCAAGTAGCACCACCATCTTCGCTTCGTAGAATTCGACCAAATTGGTGGTAAGCGGAGTAGTTCCAACCCATGTGAATACTCATGGTGTGGCGGAGAACGGTCCCGTTTTGTCGAACTTTGATAGACGGTCTGAAAGCTGAGCTCGATGTCCACTCAGAACCATTTTCAAACGTCCAGTCTAGGTCATACCAAGTCGTGCCCGCGAGAGCATTGCCCGCGTTAAAGTACGCTATTCTGTTTAACGAGTTGTACGCAGTCTGAACAACGCGCGGTGTTTCCCAAGCCAACTTGGCTGACTCAGGGTGTGACTCCGGCTCCACAGTATTACCACCAGCAGTCTCAACAAGGGTGTTATCAAAGTAATAAAACCTGGTAGTACCTGCGGTTGTGTTGATGGTTATCTTTGCATCGGCGGATCCCTGTGTTCCAGTACGAACAACGCCTGTGTTGTAGATAAACGAAGGTAAACCAGCGGTCCCCATTGCCGTCTTCGTAGTGGCACCAGCCGCAGTAAACGCGGCCCAGTTTGAGTCTGAGTGTCCTGCCACGGTCGTGTGTGAGGGTTCAGCAACAAACTGATACGCGGGGCGTCCATTGACACACAATACCTCACGACCTTCCACCGTGGTGGTTGTCAGTGAAGCACTAACGGTGCTATCAAACGTCAGCGTCCCTTGTACCCAAACGTAAGCGTACTCAGCCCCCATGTAGGCGGGTGTTGTAGTGCTGTCTGGGTAGTAGGTGTAGATCGTTCGTAGGGCCGTCACCGGCATACCGCCGGGCGTCAGGGCCACAACAGGACTTGAGACCTGTAGGAATGTTGTCGAACCATCAGAGACGGTAGAGACGTGGGTATTGGTGTTACCACCGTGGATGCCGTTCTTAATTGACGACAACTCAAACGCGTGTCCAGCAACAGTAGCTGAAGACAGGTCAAATACCAGCGTGTCCTTACGAAATACATCAACCACCGGCGATGACGCGCCATCAACGTAGAACTGGTTGTCAGCTATGGTCACCGCTTTTGTAACAGTCTCTGGGGTAGGTACTGTTGAAACAGAGCCCAACAACTTATTACCAGACCACTCCGCCGTATGGTCATACCCAATAGGCAAACGCTCGATCAAACCAGAATTGTTGGCCGTGGTGAGATCACCCTCAGTTGTAACAACATCAGCACTGACCAACATCACATCAGCGTCTGATGGGTTCCAAGAACCTGCTGAGTGGTTGCGTGTGAAGATGTGGATGTCACCGTTGTGTCGGACAACATCCCTTGCTTCATATGCTTTAGAGGGATCAAAATCACGCTTCCAATCGAAGCGTAGTTTTCCTAGATAAACTACTGCCATGATTAGGATCCTCCGATGTAGTTAACAGAGTTGAAATCTGAGTTCAGTTCTGCCAGTTGAATTGATGATTGTGCATTCTCATAGCCACCACTCCAAGAACCGTTCATCACCACGTCGCCGTAAACCGTGACAATCCTGAAGAGGATTGGTGATTGTGTTGAGAACGCCTGTACCAACTCAAAGTTGGAGTGAGAGGGTGTTGAACTGTAGTCACCAGAGTATTCATACCCTTGGAACATACCGTGCACGTTTTGGTTGACTGTCGCCAATCTCATGTTGGACCAGTTTGCGCCATTGTCTTTTGAGTATTGGACGCGATAACAGCAATCGTGCGTGTTTGGCTCTGAGAATAGATCCATACGCACACGGATGAGGCTGGTGATTTTTCGAGGTGTGATCGAAACACCTGTCGAGCTTTGTCCGAAATAATAGAATTGACCGTTATTAACACTCGTGCGGTTGTAGTCCACAAAGTTTCTTGTCTGGATGATTGGCGACAGTAGGTCTGGGTCCGACCAGCTTGGTGTGCCATTCAATCCCATCTTCAATACTTGACCATTACTACCCGCCGCGAGGCGTCGTAGTGATGTGCCGTTGTAATAGAAGAAGTCTCCGGGAGAAACCGACAACGAGCCAAGGTCTGAACCAAGGGCCATGATGTCCCACTTTGTGTTGTCCGTAGGGAGAACGCCTTTACTTGTCACGGTAGCTGTGTAAGTCGTGCCACCATAAGTGACACAGTCTTTAGGTGCGTATGTAACACCAGCGTCCCATGCACCCTTCCAGTTGAAGCGCACTTTTCCAAGATCGACTTCAAACATATTAGTACCTCACTTTCAGGTGCCCATTGGCATCAATTAAGATCTCGACATCTGACAGCGCGAAGAACCAGTCGTCGTAGTCTTCGGACACGAACGTGTCGTCTGCTGTTCCATGCGTCCACTTCAGCATCCCGTCACTATCAACTTTCAAACCTTGGAATTCGGTTTGAACTGATGTGTTGTAAGGTTGGAAGGCACTACCATTAAATACCTTCAACGTGTCTGTTTGCGTGTCGAACCATAACGTGCCTTCCACCACACCGGTTGGTGCTGTGGCTTGACGTTTGTAATAGGCGTTGAACGCGTTGATATTGCTTGCGGTGTCACCAGAAGCAATTTCTTGAATTGAATCTAACGTGTCTGCCACAACCTTAACATCTTCAATGTTTGCGTTGACGGCAGTGATAGCTGTCAGGTTTGCATTGACGGCTGTGATTGCACCAATGTTATTACCAAAGAATGCTAAGTTAACAGCGTCTCCGGGGTTAACAGGTGCCGCTAGGTTTTCAATTCGGCTGTTGTCGGCATCAAATTGGTTGACCGCGTTACGGGCCAGCGCAATTTCTTTAATGTCGTTTGCTTCTTGCGCGAGATAGAAACCCTGCAAAGAGTCGAGGTCGAGTACCTCTTCAGAAAGAACAGAGCCTGTCTGATAATCCACCATACGCTCGGTGGGTGAGGTCTCCCGAAAAATCGCAACAACGCCACCAGCATTAGGTGCGTCGTCTAGTTGAATTCGGTAGTCGTTAATCCACTCGTACTGAAGTGTTTCCGCCCCATCAGATTGAATCTTAACGTGTGCCTTATCGAGGTAAGGGAAATCAACGTCAAACTGACGATTCTGAGGATCGGGAAGACCGGCTTTTGCCGCATCGATGTTAAACACGGAACGTGCGTATGCCATCGTTATCCCCTTTAAAAGATGAAGGGGGAGCCGAAGCCCCCCCGAAGTTATTGCCCCATTGCAATTCCAATTAGCTTTTGATGCATTTGGAAGGGCGTAAGTTTTTGTGCGACTCTGAGCGCACGCTCACCGTCACCAGCAGTAGTGGCAGTAGTCAGGTCGTGTATGTCCTGAACCAAACTGCCTGTTGGACCACCAATCAACGCCAACAGGTTACGGTCTTGCGCGTATCGTGTGGTTTCCACGGCACCCGTCAGCCTTGCACCTGCGGAGAGATAGCTGGAGAGGTAGGCCGTAAAGCCCGCCCGATCCAAAGAGTCATACCCCCACTGTGTGAGTGTTCGATCTTTGATCTCACCGTCGTTGATGATGTCCTTAATAGAGACGACTGCACTACCCATCATGTATGCCAATCCAAGTGACATGAATGCTTCCATGTCGCCGTGGCTTGCCATGCGCTGAAAGGCGGGCATCATAAACCGATTCATAATCGTGTAACCGTATGTTTGAAACTGAAGTACAGCCTTCGCATACTGGTTAGACATTAAGAACGGCGTGTCCCCTTTTCCGGGTGTCATCACTGCGCGGTTTGCTGTGTTCTCAAGTGCACGTAATACGTCACCATATGCCTCTTGGCCTTCACTACCTTCTTTGAGCCAACGAACCATATTGAGTTCGGAGACACCTTCATATTCGGTAGGAGCGTGTTTAGAGAGCATCTTCTGGACACGTCGCATTTGATCTGCGCCCAAACCAAGACTTGCAAGTTGGGCGATTTCCATCTCAGACGCTTTGTTTCCGGCAGAAGCCTCCGATAGAAGACGGTCGTATTTACCGGCCATTTCAACGAAATTGTGTTGCATTTCGATCATGGACAGCATCTTCAGACGCGTGTTCCACCACATCATTCCAGACAAATATGAAGTCGCTTGACCTAGCCCGCCAAGGGCGCGATCGGTCGTACTTGTGAAGTAGTGTTTTAAGGTACCGTGTTCACCAATTCCGGTCATGTTCCTCATATCCTCAACCGCGTTCAGTTTCATTGAACGGGAGTTGTGGGTAATGAGTTCCAGAGCCGCCGCCATACGTCGGATCTCTTGGTTACCCATGCCGCGAATTGTGCGATCGAGAGCCTTTGCATTGGCGCGTGAGAATGTGCCGAAGCCGGTGGTCAAAGTGACGTTAGCCACGTCAGTTAACGACGAGACCAAGAAGCCACCACCATATCGGACAAAGTTGAACTCACGTGCTTTAGCAACAGAGTATCCAAGCAGACTTTCAGGATTGTCTGGTAGAGACAGGGTCCCCATCTGACGTTTAAAGCCTTTGACAATATCGCCCTCTGCGTTACCGTCACCAACCATGTCGCGCATTTCACTCTTGAGACGCTTAACCACGCGCGGCTTACCTGCTTTCTCGGCGTTAGAAATCAATTGCTCATACTCATCGCGAACCTCGCGGCGAATACGTTCAACGATTTCATCAGCGGTGCCACCACCTTCACCGAAAGTTTCTCG
>Ga0232123_1000135_pt1 | contig 9707 bp, 2 predicted proteins | sample 011ome_27_FD_181511 | JGI IMG/M metagenome (GOLD analysis project Ga0232123, IMG submission 181511) | Metatranscriptome of coastal salt marsh microbial communities from the Groves Creek Marsh, Skidaway Island, Georgia - 011504AT... | ecosystem: Environmental > Aquatic > Marine > Intertidal zone >...
CCCCACATGGGTCTTTCCCATGTGAGGCTAGTCGACTAAATGGTTGTTGACTGCAACCGCAGTTTTTACTTTATATGCTTTTACGAGAAATTCTTTTACCTCGTGAGAGGTTTACGATAAGTTCGTTTACGTATATTAAAGTAGTTAATTGTGTGTTTGTTATTTTTTGTGCCACCCCATGAGACTTTTGTCTCAAAGACACTAGTTCATCATTATGTCTAAACCGGCTAATTTATGCACCGGTAATCAAAATGACGGTAGTTTCACCTTGCAAAGTGAGATAATCCGTAACCTTTATGGTAACCATGATGAACCTTTAGGGTTAGGAAGCCCTGTATCAAAATAATTTCCATTGGAGACTTGGACTTTGGTCCCTATATCCTCCTTTTATCTGACGTCAGTATATGTGTATCTAGTCCGGATTCTATCCTTTTGGACGTTTACCGGTATGATCTGATACTCGTGGATGGTCACCACACTGATAATTTCAATTAGGCGAAAGCCCGTTAGAATCATGCTCTTGTACGTTAAGCTTGAGCAATTTTATGCACCAGGTTGGTGCTTTAGGCAACACCTTTGATTCAAATCAATCCTGCAGAGTGTGACCACTGCATTTGAATCTTAGGAGGGGCCAGTTAGACACCTCGGATGACCAGAGAACTTAATCTTAAGGGCGTAATGTCCCAAACGGATTGTATAGGCTCGCCATGAATTTGGTTTAGAGAGTATAATTTGTTGGATTTCTTTTATTCTGGGATGGATAGGGACTTGGCAGCTCAGTCAAATAATCCTGTTTCCATGTGACAGAAAGCCTCCGTGGTGCCCCATAGGGACTTCCAATTGAGCGATCAATTGGAGTCTTGATGGGTTATTTTCATACACCGACCGTTATGAATATGACCAGCCAAGACTTCAATCAAAGTGCCCCCCAACAAGGGGGGCCTCCAAGTGATGGTGCTATAGCAAGCACTGAAAACCGCAAAGTAAGCGGCATCAAATTTAGTAGGAAATGGCCTGATCCAAAGTGGATAGTGCCCCGGAAGGAGGTGTTGAAAGGACAAGTTGGAAGTATCCCCATAGTTTCGGATTTTTTGGAAATGAGAGATAATCTTTCCTCGATTTCGGAAGCTGTGATTGGTGTCCAAGATTTTTTGAATCAACTCAAAGCAGCTATACAGTTTAATGCCACCGACGATCTAACTGAGGCTATCATGTCTCGAATTGAGTCACTTTTTCTGTTAGTTGTTGATTTGTTTTCAAGAAAAACCCTTGCAGAAATGTTTATCCCTATAGTTCAATATATTAAAACTTGGTTGGGTGGGCGTAGCGTTTGTAAGTTGGTTATATCTTGGGCACAGGAAATTGTATTTTCTTCAGGAGAAGACGATCCTTCAGATGAATGGGAGGATGTGCCGGAAGGGCTTGATGCTCAAAAAGGATGGTTTGAATCCAACTGGATGCAGCTTACTAAGGGAGTTTTTGGTAAGAAGCTTGCATCTCTGTTGAACTTGATGATAATAGCTGGCTTTATGCCTGATAAATCAGCAGATTCACTGACATCAGAGCTTTTCAAGATTTTGAATGTTACTGCACAGCGTAAGAAACACCCATCGATTTTTCATCATTTGTTTAGTACAATTGATTGGGTGATTGATTCTGTCGTTCCTGCGATTACCACCAATAATATGTCATTGTTGCTTGATGAAGCAGACGTGCAGGAGGTTGATCGCATTTACCGTATGTGTTTGGAAGTAGTTCATTTGAATATTACTGGACAAATGGCGTTGGCTAAGGCCAAGTATGGTGTTGTTGATGAGGCTTCTATTTTGATGATGATTGTTAATACTTCGCTAGCCATAGAGACTATGAAGCGGAAGTGTGTTGGTGAAGATCTTGCTGTGAGGGAATATCAAGCACGTCTCATTAAGTTGGATAAATTGTCCGTGGATTTACAGGCACATTGGCATGATGCATCTTTGCGAGTGAAGCCATATGCTGTTTTGATCCGTGGAGGATCATCTGTTGGGAAAAGTACGCTGGGTACTATCATAAGTCATGTTATAAGTCGTGCAAATGATTTCCCAGAAGGAAAGGAATACTGGTGCACGATTAATGGGAGCGACAAGTATCAGTCTGATTTTCGTTCGCAGCATACGTGTGTGATGTTTGATGATATGGGTAACACAAAGCCAGAGAAATGTGAGAATAATCCACTGTTTGTTTTGATTCAATTTATCAATAATATGCATTGTTCTGCATTGAGTCCAGAAGCTGATAAGAAAGGTAAAATGGATATACGATGCCGTATGGTGATTGTGACTACAAACACATCCCACTTGCATGCACCATTATTTTCTGTGAACCCAGCTTCTATCATGCGTCGTTTTGATTTGGTAATCGATGTAATGTTGAAGCCTGATGCTGTTGGACCTGGAGGAGGATTGTCTTCTAAGTTTGCTGGTAATCCTATGCCAGATGCTTGGGATCTTTCGTGTGGTACTGTGCAGATCAGTAGAAATCCTTCTAATCATCTTGCTGATAGTTGGGAAATTGCATTATTGAAAGATGTTAATGATGTTGTTTCCCTGACTAGTTATTTGGTTGAGATGACTCCTAAGTATTTTGCTGTGCAGGAAGAGATCGTTAGTGCGTCATCTGAGATGCATAAGAAGGCACATTGTATAGAACATCCAATGTTTTGTGTTCCATGTGCTGCATGTGCGAAAGGATCTGCACCTGTTGCTTCCGTGAAAGAGCAATGTTGGGAGGCTGTGGCCCCTGAGGAATGTGAACGTCACCCTGGGATTACGATACCATGTCACTTTTGTGAAGTGGGGATGTGTAATGGCAGGAGCCATTTGGCTCCGTGGCTTGCACCATATCCAGAAGTTGATGAGAGAGAAGCATTTTGTGATGCCCCAGAAGTGTTTGTTGAGGATGCGTCAGATGAAGAGCTTGAACATCAAGGTGGTAGAATGGATGCAAGGCGAAATGTTGTAAGGTCAGTGCCTGTGGCAGCGTTTGGTAGAGTAGATCATTACACTTCAGGTTTGAGTGAGTTTTCTTTTGAGAGAGCTGATATTGATGGTGTGCCTGTGACTGATGCTACAGCACAGCAAATTCCAAAAAGTGCCATTGATAAACTCCATATGTATGTAACAGGTTTGTTGTACCCAACACCACCACCAGAAGAGCGACGACGTAAGTCAGCTCCACCTCATCCAGGAGCATCACCAGAAGAGTTTGATGCACAGGCAAGACCAGAAGGGGTTGACGGAGAATATCGATATGGCGGTACTTATCCGGACTGTGAATATGATTATATGAGTGGAAGAGTTGAGCGTCCCTCAAATTTCTATCAAGTGTGGTTTGATCATCTGGTTGAGAAGGTTGACCCCGTGTGGGAGTATATCTTCAAGACCAAGACTAAATTGCGTGAGAAATTGAATCCATTCCAGAAGTCTATGCTTATGGCTGTAGCAGTGGGAATTGCTATCAGCGGTGGAGTGCGTCTACTCAGAACGCTTATGCAGAAACCTTTGTCGAAGCAGGGAGCAGTCTATTCGCGCATATTGGCCGCATGTCAAACGCCACGACAGATGATAGAGCGTGACAATCGTTATAAGAAGGTGTATACCAATGTTGCAAAATATCCGGAAGCTTCATTGGGTACTACGTTGGCTCAATTGGAGGCAAAGATAGATCGAAATTTGCATATGGTTAAGATTCGTAAGTTTGATGAAATTGCTTCTGAGTGTTATGGGCCCACTGAGTGGTGTAATTCTTTTCCTGTTGGTGGGACTGAGTGGATTGTAGTTGGACATATGTTTGATGATTCTCAATGTTATAAAGTTGAGTTTCAATCTCATCCTAGTGTTGGAATTAAGCGATTTCAGGCGCTTGTTAATCGCGCAAATATACGTCCAGTTTTTGATTATGATGCAGTGATTCTTGATATACCTAGTGGGGGAGATGTGACAAATTTTTCACCATATATGGTAGAACGTGAAGATTGTGCGGAGTTGAAGCCTGGTACTCCAATTGCAGTTTACCATGTTCATCATTCTGTTATGGATTCTGAAGAATGTTATGTTCCCCCTTCGGCTTATAAGTTGGTAACCACGATTGCAGAGGTGAAAGACTTGAAAGTTAATGGGATAGGGACTTATCCTGGGTTTACATACAAAGCAGAGACACACCAGGGTATGTGTGGTTCTATGGTCTTTTCCACCGGTCGTAATCCAGTTTTAATTGGAATGCATACAGCTGGAGACATAAAGAACGGTATTGGTGCTGCAATGTTGATGACTCGTCAGAAAGTGTATGAGTCTAAGCAGATGCGTGAGGAATATATAAACGTTGCTGAGACTACGCCCTTGAGGGATGAGATTTACAATGTGAATGTGCAGACTCAGCCTGAGGCTCATGAGAGGAATCCAATTCATTTTCTGGAGGATGATGTGAATATTGAGGTAGTTGGTCAGACCAGTTTGCCTCGAGCACGTTTTAAGAGTGAGATAGTCACATCGTGTATCGCTGAAAAATTGAAAGATGTTTCTGGAATTGAGGATACCCATACTAATCCTCAAAAGAAAGCTGCCACTCCATCACGACATCGCCATATTACGACTTGCGGTGCGGTTTTGCCACCAGCCAATCCTTGGTTGGTGAAGATGGCTTTGGAGGATTTCAAATTGAAGCTTGGTGAAGCTGTTTTCTCTGAGGGGAGCCAATTCAAAGAGTTTGTACATGTGCTCAATTATGAGGATGCACTTAATGGTGTTCAGGGAGTCCGAGGATTTGATCCTGTTAATCCCAAAACATCAATGAGTTTCCCTTTGACTGGTGCGAAATACAAATATTTCGTTGAAAATGCTCTTAAGGAGGAGATGGGTTTTGTGACATCCAAATTTGTACGTCGCATTGAGAAAGAGGATGGTACAGTTGAATATTCATATGAACTTGAATTTGATCCTGAAAAGGCAGATGTACGCGCAGAGGTAGATAATATCCTTGAATGGTTCTACGAAGGTAAGCGTGTTAATGCCATCTTCCGTGCTAATTTGAAAGATGAACCAGTTACATTTGAGAAGGTAGCAAAGAATAAGATCCGCATTTTTGCTGGGGCGCCAGTTGCATTAGTTATTGTAACTCGCATGTTGACTCTACCCTTAGTGAGTGCTATGTCTAACTTTCCTGCAGAATTTGAGAGTGCAGTTGGTGTTGATGCAGCAGGTAAGGATTGGGAATATATTTCAGAGATACTTACTAGTAAGAGCGGTGGTCGAAGATGTGGTGATGGTGATTACTCAGCATTTGATATGAGGCTTAGGCCAGAAATCCAGAAGGCGGCTTATGAGTTGCTAAAATGGTGCTTGTTGAAATGTGGAGTTGACCCAGATTTGGTGAGATTGGTTGATGGACTAGCAACAGAAAACTTATATCCGATCTTTGATGAAGATGGATTGTTAGTAAAGATGTTTGGTCCAGGTCCGTCGGGGCATGGATTGACTGTTATCATCAATGGATTTGGGAATTGTTTGATGATTCGGTATGCATATTATGCGATGCATTTTGTCGCTCGTCAAGGTAAGTTGTATTTGGGTGAAATTCCACTATTCCATGAAAATGTTGCTTTAATTACTTATGGAGATGACAACAATTTTGATGTCTCTCCAGAGGAACCATTGTTCAATATGATGAGTGTGGAGGTAGAGCTTGCCAAGATTGGCCATGTGTATACTGATGCTACGAAGCATATTTCCACCGTCCCGTTCAAAACCATAGATGATATGAGTTTCCTCAAACGTTCATTTCACAAGCATCCAATACTTGGTAAGCGTGTGGGGGCTTTGGAAGTGGAATCAATTCATAAATCACTGTTGCTTACACGTAAGGCCCGTAGGGGTATGGTAGAATCTGCAGCACAAATTTGTGCTGCTAATATGTCTGCTGCTTTGGGGGAAGTTTTTCTCCACGGGCCCGAAATGTATGAGAAGTATGTGAAATGGTTCGATCAATTGGTTGATGTGAGAGATAGTGAAGGTCACAGAGTCGGTGATTACTATAACCCACCTTCGATTGAGGATTTGATTGCGCGTTATGAGAATACTTCTTGTTGTTATCGTGAGGTGCAGAAATTCCTCAGGCCAGCCGAGGACTTGATTTGCCAATCTGGAATTTTGGATGATGATGATGAGTTGCGAGAACTACTTGCAGACATAGATTGGGATGACGATTACATGATGACACAGGATGACTCACTTCGACTTATGAAGGATACCTTCAATATGTTATATGAAGAAGAACCTCTAGTTGGAGATGATGAGTGTGAATATTTAAATATTAATCTTGTGGATTTGAAGTTTCGTTGTTGGTTGGTTGAATGTCAGCGTTCTCTTGCAGATTTCTTGCAACCAGACTATCGATTTAGATCGGAGTTCTATAATGAATTAGGAGCATTTGTTGATTATTTTTCGGCTTGCCGAGCCAAGCGTCAACGACTAATTGCTGATTTATCAGATCTTCTGAATAGTATTGATGGTCCAATGGTTTTGATTGGGACAACAGACGTAAGAGCAGTAAAAGTGCTACAGAGACAACGGAGGATCTCTGTAGAGCTTCAGGTTTTACCTGAAATTGAGGAAAGAATTTGGTCTTTCCTTCATCCTCCATTTGAAGTTGCTGGGTGCACTGAGAGAGGCTATCTGATGGTCACGCCAAATTATATGCGTGGCCCAGTTGAAGTGTTTTATCGGACAGTTGATCGTACCCGACTTCATGGTGTATAAATAACCAAACAATTTGTATAATTACATTTCCCTTATATTTAGATTCGCTCTCTTTTATATTGTATATTATTGCTTTCATTAATTTATATTGGTGGCAAGGCCTGACCACGAAGTCAATTTCAGGCCCTCATAGTGTAGCCCACACTCAAAAAGGGTTAGTGCAGGATTGCACGCAAAATTTGGTGCCACAGAGTGGCATATGTTCTGACGAAATTAAAGAATCATATATCGAACGAACAATGGGTTTCGTAGAGGCAGCACCGTCACATGTGTGTGAGGTTGATTCAGAAATGGATTCTACACGGTATAATACTGCAGATTCTGATACTACGTTATCCAATTTCTTTGAGCGCCCTGTAATTATACACAATGTTGACTGGACTGTTGGTGGAAATATTAATTTTGTGATAAATCCTTGGGATTTGTGGTTTAAGAACAAGCGTGTTGCGAACCGTCTGACTAATTACAAAAATTTCAAGGGTAAATTACATATTAAGATATTGTTGAATGGGAATCCTTTTTATTGGGGTCGAGCATTTGTTTCATATGCTCCCTTGAATGATTCACCTTATCTCACCACTACAAGAAATGTTCTTTATTATTTACCAGCTTTACATCGGCCACATATTTTCTTGGATCCTTCTTCTTCTGATGGGGGTGAAATGGTCTTACCCTTTTTCCATTATTGGGATAGTTTGGACATGACCCAAGCAGATGTTGGAGTGGATATGGGAGAATTGTGGTTTAACTCATTGTTTACACTACAACATACGCAGAATTTAACTAATCCAATAAATATTGTTGTCATGGCATGGGCTACAGAAGTTGATTTGTCCACACCCACTCAAACTGTGGTTGCTGGGTTAGCACCCCAGGCTGGTGATGAGTATGGGAGTGGTGTTGTTAGTCGTCCAGCCAATTTGGTTGCCGCACTTGCTTCTAAAGTAATTAAGGCGCCTATAATTGGTCCGTATGCCATGGCTACACAACTTGCAGCATCAGCAGTGTCTAATATTGCAGTCATGTTTGGTTATTCTCGTCCACGTATTATAGATCCGCCTAAACCAGTGCGGATTTCTGAAAATGGAGATTTCGCCTGTACAGATCAACATGATATGGCCCAAACTACAGCACTCACATTGAAACAAGAGGTGACTATAGACCCAAGAGTTTGTGGGCTTAGTGATGTAGATGAGTTGGATTTTGATTATCTTAACCAAAAATATTCATATCTGACACAAACTGAGTGGACATCTTCAGATTCACAATATACCATGTTGATGTCGTTTCCAGTTACGCCATCTATGTATGCTGTTCGGCAGCTTTCCTTTCCCGCCTCAAAAGTGGGAGTGGGATTTTCGACTACGGGGTTCATTGCCAATTGTTTTCGCTCTTGGCGTGGTTCCATGACGTACCGCTTTCAGGTGGTATCTAGTGGGTTCCATCGTGGACGGCTATTGATAGTTTGGGATCCGGTACAGGCTAGTACGGTTCCAGAGCTGAATACGGTTTATAGTAAGATCGTAGACATTGCTGATCAAAAGGATTTTGAGATTACTATTGGATGGGGTTCGAATTGGCCAGGATTGGAAACTACGCGTCCTCTTGAAACAGGTCCACCGGTGATTGGAACAGATGCTTTTAGAACAGATGGTCTGGGATACGTCGCTGACCCCACAAAACATAATGGTGTTGTAACAATGTATGTTTTGAATGAGTTAGTTACTTCGGGCGCAAATACTACGGGTGTTGGCTTGATATTGCATTCTTGTTCGCGAGATATGCATTATTGGAATCCAATTAATAGTGGATTTATTAAAGCCACATATGATCTTCAACCCCAGTCAGGTTTATTGGCGCAGAGTGGGGCTTTAGATCCAGGGACGGAGTTGGTGACTCCTTCAGGATCAGAAGATATTGGTGAAGTTGGTGGATCTATAACTCCACAATCCATTATGTCTTTTTGTGCGGGAGAAGTTGTAACTACATTCCGAACGTGTTTGAAGAGATATTCACGTTATAGGAGTGTTAGTGCTGTAGATGACATGATATCCCCGAATAGTTTGAATGTGTTTAAGTTTACAGGTGTGGGTGGTTTCTTTCCTCCACGTGGTGCAAAATATGCAGCTATAGGTGGTGATACCTGGCCCATGACTATACAAGGGTTAGTAGCTGCATGTTATGCTGGGTTTCGTGGTTCTACCCGCGTGAAAGTAGTACCTCGAGCCTCAACTGGGTGGTCAACGCCATTGTATGTTTCGCGCACACCCAATGTTACGAATTCATCAGGTTCATTACTTGGGATAAATTTTACCACTGCAAACATAAACAATCAGAGCAATTTACTTGATGGTGCATGGAATGGCATGCAATCTAGTAATAATGTTAATAGTTCAGCTCTGCAGTTTGAGATTCCATGGTATGCCATGTCACGTTTTGCTTTGACCACTTTGGATGGTCTCTCAGGTTTCTTTGGTTATACTGTTTCAAGGATACTGCCATGGGCTAGTTCCACAGAAGGTACCATTATTGAGGCGCATGATGTATTTATTGCCACGGGAGAAGATTATAACTTGTTTTTCTTTCTGGGTATCCATCCGCTATGGTATAGTTCTGTGGGTTTTTAACAAGTTATTAAATTATGTATATATGTATTTCTATGTTTTCATTTACGTAATATTTTGTATAATATTCCGATATTCTGGGGTATTTTGCACAAACATAGTTATTTAAAGGTGTTGTAGCGCACCGCCACTTAGGTGGTAGACCGGCTACGTTTTTGTTGTAATTAGTTTCAACCCAAACGTGGGCGTTTGGGGGAATTTTTTCTAGCTACAATTTTAAAGCGTAGTCTTACTTTTATAGAGTAGAAGGTTACAAGATGTGTATACCTGCTTATAAAAGGCTACTTGTGCC
>Ga0232123_1000144_pt1 | contig 9553 bp, 2 predicted proteins | sample 011ome_27_FD_181511 | JGI IMG/M metagenome (GOLD analysis project Ga0232123, IMG submission 181511) | Metatranscriptome of coastal salt marsh microbial communities from the Groves Creek Marsh, Skidaway Island, Georgia - 011504AT... | ecosystem: Environmental > Aquatic > Marine > Intertidal zone >...
GGGGCTAATACCCCATGTCAGTTGTTTACGAGTTGTTACTAAAAATTTTATCCGATTTAAGATTTTTAGTCTTTCATCGGAAATTTTCTAAGTTGTATAACGATTAAGTCGTTATATGATACAATCTGCGTAACTTCAGATCTATCTACATTTAGTTTGAAACCTAGAAAATTCAATACAGAGTAGAAATCTCTTTAACATTTCATGAGTTGGGACTCATCAAATCCCAAACCCTCTTAAGAGTAGGATCTCTTCAAAATCCAACCCTCTTGAGCTTTTAAACTAATCATTTATTAGCTTATATTAATATTACATTAATTAATTCCAATTTTTTACACTGTATTAATTTTATAATTTCTAAATTTACTCAGAATGTCAACTATTCTGATTTTTCTATTTCCATATTAATTATATGCTAGTTTAATAGGGTCTTAATTATTTTATTATGTGAGAACAGATTTTGTCACTGAGCCGGCGTTTAACGTCCTAAGTCTCTAGGTGCATTCACTGTCTAAGAGCGCGAAGTTCTTTAGCATTATGAGATAATTTTGATTTCCCGAAAAGTAGTATATGTTTAATAGGACGTTGTATGTTGAAATACTACAACAGCCTGTTCCGGAACTTATATGTAAATCCTGGAAAAGAATCAAAAATTTATTTATTTATTATATATTATTACATACTTCAAATTATTTACTGTCTTACTTAAACCGACCAGATTAAACCATTCGATTCTAATAAATCACTTATGAATTCTTTTACTGCAGAGAAAGTCAAGGCAAACAAAAAAGTTGAAAAAATAAATAAAAATAAAAATAAAAATAAAAATAAAAAAATACGAGTTGTCGCTGATGTAAGGAAAGCAGCGAAATTGAGGTCTCTCAAACTTAAAAAACAACAGGACAATAAAATTGTGAGAGTTGAATTTGAAGCTATGAAATTTATAACTAAGCGTAGAAAGCCTACAAAAGTTGAAACTAAAATTATAGTTTTAACTTATTATCATATAAGACATTATTTAAGTTATAAATCATCAATTTCTTTCTTAGATTCTGTTACTCCTTATATTAATGACAAAAATAATTATATAACTGATATCAAGATGTGGAAAGGAAAAAGTGACGGTACCACTCAACGATACTCCGAATCATATTTACGTACTATTCTCGGCTTACAATTACAAGAATATTCTCAATCTATCAATCCTGATGTTGAAGAACAATCTTATGTTACACCCTCAGACCCTGAATCAGAAATTGAAGTTATTGGTAGAGTTATTTTTTATTTATTAGGAGATAATATATCCAAAGATTTCTTCCGTAGAATAAGTATAGAACATTTCAATTATGATTTTTTTTTGCAACTAAGAGAACATTTTAGAAGCTTCTCAGAATTGGACTTAAATGATGATTTGGAAGAATTAGAAGTTAATATTTCTGATCCAAAAGATCTTAATGCGGAATCTGATTCATCAGAAGATTCAATACCAATACCACGTTTTCATCCACGTGATAATGGTGTTAGTAAGATTAAATTACCTAGTATTCCATTTTTACACACAGATACTGCACATTACATTCAATTCAAATTACCTGAATGTAACGCCTTCAAAGAAGTTTTACATGATATTACTCATTTACCTAATCAAGTGTATGAGAATACAAAACACGTTTTTGAAGGAACTAAAGAAATTCTCAAAGAGAATGAAAGTACTTACCTAACTTGGTATGAAGATTTCAAAAAAAATTTAATAAATATGTTGTCTCTACATGATGCTAAAGACGCTGTTTCTTATATAGATTATATCTTAAGCTCCGTATATTTTATTTATCAGTCTGTTTATCACAGATCGAAAAAAGAATTAGCCGCTACACTGATGATGTTAATGCGTAATTCCTTTCCGACAGTTACTGAATTTGTTAGTGGATGTATAACTGATTATATACAAGAATTTGTCATATCAATACCTAATAAAGTTAAATCTGAATCATTCCCTGATATAGATGAAACTTTCTCACCAAAAAAATTGTTCGAGATGGTAATTTCAAGTCAGATTGTCAAATCTACTAGATCTTTCATTATTAATATGGTTGGTCTTAAATTCTTTGATCCTGAAATGTCAAAACGTTTCATTAGTACTCTAGGTGAGGAAAAGAAATCAGTTAATATGATAGATTTCACTTACAATATGATAGAAGTTATTGAATCTTTTACTCGTTTTGGTGTTAAATTTTATAAGACGGGTTCTGTTATAGCAGCTCTTTTAGATAAAGATATAATTGCACAATTTATAGATGATACTACTGATATAGCTCTTGCTTTTAGAACTGTGTATATAGGGGATGATATGAATTTTATTGATACTATAGCTAAAGATAGAATGAGCGCTACTGTGTTCCTCAGAGATATATCTGAATTTATAAATAAAGGCGATAAATACCTTACTTCTATGAAAGTTAATCCTATTTTTAAAACTCGTTTAAGTGAGTTGAAAATGATGAAACGATCTATTATGATGGAAATATCTTCCAAAAGGCGCATGGCTCCAATAGGAATAATATTACATGGCGATCCAGGTATTGGAAAATCATCTATTTTAACAAATATATATAAATCATTTTGTTATTCAACTAAAAGAAAATATTCCTCAGATCTAGTTTTCAATAGAGCCCCTAAAGCGAAATATTGGACAGGTTATGATCCAATAATACACCCAATAATTCATATTCCAGAATTAGGCAATGTTTCATCTATGATTGCACAACAAGGAGATGAATCTATAAATGAAATGCTATGTGTTGTTGATAATGCACCATTTTGTCCTGATCAAGCAGCTATTGAAGATAAAGGCGTTAAATATGCAATACCAGAGTTGGTATGTATTGATACCAATAATCCTGATATGAATCTTAAGGTTCTTATGGCAGCCCCCGCAGCTATACGAAGAAGATTTTTATATATTGAAGCTTTCGTCAAAGATGAATTTAAAATTGTAGGCGGAGTAGGTTTAGATAGTAGTAAAATTACTCCTGAAACTGACAAAATGAATTTATGGAACTTTAAAGTTTATAAGATGGTACCTCAAGTTGGGGATGCTAACATTATTTCTACTAAAATATCTTATACACATGATGGAGAAGGAGATAAGACTTTATTTGATATGTTTACACTGTGTCAATTTTTGGATAAATATCATGCTGAACATGTAGCTAATCAAAAATTGTGTAGTAATGCTAATGATGTTAATATAGAAAAATATATGCAATCACCTCTTAAAGAGATCTTTTCTCAGAATATAAATACTCAATCACCAATACATGCTGAAGATGACCATACCCCCAGTTCATCTAGTAATCAATTATATATGCCAATGATCCTCTTAGAATCATGTATGCATACTTTTTTATATATAAGCTATTTTGTTTTGACTTTGTACGTAATGAGTAGATCATTTATTAGTTTCTTCAGTACGTTGTTTTTCCAATTCTCATTATTTTTTTTTTTGTATGAATATGTACAATATAGAAGTGATAGTGACAAATTTCTTTTTAGTAGAAGGAATTTAAACTTCGTTACTGACACTTTAGTTTTATATAGGAAGATTACATATTCTAATTTTTTTGTTAGTACATATAATATTTCTTATAATTTAATTATATTATCATATTTATATTTTAGAACATTTTTTGTTAATGATGATAGATATAGTATAGTCAAATGGAAAGTTTTATCAAGCAAAATTAAATCTTCTATACCACCTCTACTACTTATGGTTACAGTTAGCGCTGCCTCCGTTAAAATTTTATTATTAAGTTATAAGATGGCTAAAGATGTTATGTCAGAAGGCATATCTCATAGTGGTCAATATAACGCTGAAAATATATATAGAACTGTAGCTGATAATGAAAAACAATCTTTTTGTGCTTTCCCATTACCTTCAAAAAAAAAAAATTCTGATATGGATTATGATCATGTAGAAAATATCACACCTGTTCTCGTAGGTACTGAAAGGAATTTCAATAAGATTGAAGAAATTAATTCTACAATTAATTCAAATATACGCTATGTAAAAATACGTTTTTTGGATGATAGTACAACCAGAACTAAAATTTTAGGTATTTGTAATGATTATGCTTTAATAAATAAACATTGTATTAGAGGTGAAATATACTCTATTCATATTTCTACAAAGAAAGATGAAGCTTCTGGTATTATTAAATCTAATCTAAGTATAAATGATATGAAATTAGTTGGTGAAGATATTTATTTGATAAGAATCATAGGCACTTATTTTAAAGATATAAGTTTTGCCATTACCAACTTAAAACCTATATTTTCGTCATGTCGTGCTATGTTCATGGATAGGCACTTAGTTACTAGTCAAACCAGAGAGACGTTAGTCCCTGTTAATAGTGATGATATGTCTGTATCCACACCATTTCGTTATATATTTCCTGAACATCAATCAGGTGATTGCGGTACACCTCTGGTAGTCAGCATTGGGTATAAAACTTTTCTGGTTGGTATTCATTGTGCTGGTAGTGAACAATATGGATACGCTTGTACTATTGATAAGGAGTTACTAGATTTAGCTCTTTGTAGTTTTAAAGAAAGAAATATTTTAGTAGATATTACATCTGAAGGATGTTTTAGACTTAAAGATTCTAGTAATTTCACAAAAGTTTCCAACCGTAGTCCTTTAGTATTTGAGGATATACCATCATTATTAGTTTATGGAAATATTGATGATCATAAACAAATAACACCCAAAAGTACTTTAACTAAGAGTGTTATGTTCGATCATGTTGAGGATATTATTAAAATTTCTCCCTTATCAGGTGGCTTTCCTAAATATTTACCTCCCAAAATGAGATGTTTTAGAAGAGATGGGATTTTCTACTCTCCGGAAAATAATTTTGTTAAAAAAATAGGAGTTGTCACATCAGCATTAGACAATAAAGTTATGGAAAATGTAGTACTATCCATGACTACTGATCTTTTAGTTAAATTATATGAACTGAATATTAAAGAAGCACATCCAGTCCCTTTGGAAATTGCTCAAAATGGTTTTCCGGAGAATTTTTATTATCGTTCAATGAAAAATAGTACCTCTGGTGGTTTCATGTTTACTGGTCAGAAAAATAAATATCTCGATAAAACACCTAAAAATTTTAAAAGCGATGCAGTCACACCTAAACCTGAAGTTTTAATACAAGTTAGTGAAATCATTGACTCGTATTTAAAAGATGAATCTTCTCATTCAATAGTAGGTGCCCAATTAAAAGATGAACCTCGTAGTAGAGAAAAGGTTTTAAATGGAAACACTAGAATGTTTGCTATGTCATCATATGACATGACACTCGTTAATAGAATGTATTTGTTGCCTTTTTACACCCTTATGTGTGAACATAGGGACATATTTAATACTAAAATAGGTATTAATATGCATTCGAGTGAAGTGGATGATATGTATAATAGTTTAAAAAATTTTTCATCCAATATAATGGAAGGTGATTATGGAGGTTATGACACCAGCATGCCTATAGGTATAGGTGTTATGGCCAATTCTATAGTTTACAATATTCTTAAAAAATTAGGTTATAATACACATTCATTGCAAATTGTAAGAGGTATCTTGACTGATAATCTCTTCCCTACAGTAGTTCTCAATGGCACCGTTTTTACTCCTCCTGGTTTTCAACCATCAGGTAAGTATGCCACGGCTGAAGATAATTCACTGAGAGGAGTTATTCTTTTAAGATATGCTTTCGCAATTATGTGCACACCGTTAGGCTATAATAACGCTCTAAATTTAACTACACATTTCTCCATACATGATTTTAAGAAATTATTATTACCTATTACTTATGGTGATGATATGTTATGTGGAGTTAAAGATGAATTAGCGCCTTTCTTTAATAATATAACCTATGAAAAATTTGTGAGGGAAATGTACTATATGACATTTACCACTTCAGATAAAAAGGAACAAACTCAAAAGTTCATAAAGTTGAAAGATATTTCTTTTCTCAAAAGATCTTTTGAGATGCATTCACACCTTAAAAGAATGGTGGCACCTCTTGATAAAGATTCAATAATGAAAAGTTTGTGCTATTATTTACCCTCAAAGGAAATAACACCTGAAGATCAACTAGTACAAACTTGTATGAGTGCTTTGACTGAATTATTTTTCCATAGTAAAACTCAAAGTGAGTATGACGAATATAGAAATAAATTCATACACAAATTGTCTGACTTGACTAGGTTCAGCGTTTCTGATCTTGAACCCTTGTTTAAAACTTGGGATTTATTATTAGAAAAATATAGTCTATAGTTTTTTACTAATTCTTACTAATAAGAATTAGATCTTTGCCCCAAATTTACTGAACATTTAATCACTTTATCAAACCATAAGATGAATGTTTTCAGGAAAGGCAATTAAAAAAGGAGACCTATTTAGGTTTATTATGATACAATTAGCGCCTTGTCGTGGCGAACCCACTTCAAAAAACAAATGTATTGGTTTGCGTTCGTAGTCACCTAATTCAGTGATTACAAGAATGTAATATGAATTGCAAAATCACCTATTTTTAAATTAAAGAAATGCGAACACCCCTCGGCTTCGTATTGCTGTAAACATCCAGCATTACCATCTCAGCAACAATTACATGTTGCAACTACTGCAGATTTTGAAAACACTATTGATAAATTAGCTAGAACTACTGAAAATTTAGGAAAACTAGTTGAAATATTAACAAATGTTACTTATGTTTCTGCAGAGTCAGATACTGTATTACCACCTGATCTTACTAAAAGTCCTAATTTTAAACTCAGTTATAAAGAACTCATTAAAAGAGTTGATCTCAGAACTAACCCTCTTACATCAGACAAGTTTTATGAAGATAAATTGTATTTAGCATCAATTGTAAATCAAGAAACTCTTGATTCTCTCGATGCTAATAAATACAGACAAACACGCGTTGTTTTTGAATCTTTAAATTTAGAAAATCATTCTGATAGTAATAGTGCGGAGGTTATGGGCTCGTCAACAGATAGAGTTCTTTCCTCCGCTTTAGATGACAAATTATTCCTAGATGATTTCTTTAAAAGGCCTGTTCTTATTTCATCTTTTCCAATTTTACTCAATTCTTTCGTTGATACTGTAATTAATCCATGGGAACTTTGGTCCTCCCAACCATCAGTAAGGAACAAGTTAGCTCATTACGCTTATTTTAGGGGAAATCTTAAAATCCGGTTTAATTTGTCAACTACTAAATTTCATTACGGTACTATTATGGCTTCTTATCAACCTCTACCTAGTACTAATAGAAATTATTTAGTACATAAAGGTTTATCAGTTGATGAACAAAGTCGTAAATTTAGACAAAATTACCTAAGTCAAAGTCCGGATTTAGCTTATATTAGTGCAGGTCAAGATGATGATGTTCAGATGGATCTTCCTTTTGTTACACCTAATCAACACCTACGCTTATTTAATCAGGACTCTATTAATATTATTGATAACTCCATACCTTATGGTGATTTTATCACTATGGGTGAGCTATTTCTTACTACGCTTGGGCAATTTCACTCTCAGACTGACGCTGTTGAAACTCCTCCTTATTTAACCCTATATGCGTGGATGGAAGACGTTGAACTATCCACTCCTACGAATACTAGAATTTCTGTTATTGCAGAATCTGAATTTTTAACTAATCCTGTTAGTTCTATAGCTACAGCAGTTTCTAATGTAGCTGAAAGATTAGAGGATGTTCCTGTGATATCTACATTTGCAAAAGCTACAAATATTGCTGCTACTGCCATATCTAAGATAGCATTGATGTTCGGATTTTCTAAGCCTGTCTTAGTTGAACCTGCTTCATATGCTAAACAAGTAACTTTTTCTAATGGAGCAACAATAATTGGCAAAGACACAGCTTTTAAGTTAACTTGTGACCCCAAACAGGAAATAGCTCTCATGAGTGATGTGTGTGGTTCTGGTAATCATGACGCACTCTCTCATAAATACATAACATCAATACCAACTTTACTCGATTCTTATAAATTGGATCAACAATTGATACCATATACTGACACTATTCTACAATTACCAATTCTTCCTATGTTAGGCACTCATATAACAAATGTAGTAACAGTACCTCAATTTCAAGTAATGCAGTTTTCTGCTATGTCTCAAGCTGCTTTACACTATCGTTATTGGCGCGGAACGATTAGTTATAGATTTGATGTTACAGCAGCTAATTTCACTCGTGGAAAATTGCTTTTCATTTATGAACCCAACGGAACAACTAGTTTTGCTGATAGGAATAATAGAGATACTATTCTTAATCAACAATATATGGCTACAATGGATTTAGAAAAGGAGAGAAGTATTACAATACACGTAGGTTTTAATCATCATAAAACTTTTGCTAAAGTTTTTAGTGGTAGTAGCTTCTCTGTTGGAGGAGTTAGAGACTATCTTAGTGATTATGTAGATAAAGAAGAGCAATTGATTGCAGCTAATAACTTAGGTCAAGCTACTGGTATCATTTCAGTTAGAAACGCCACTACAATAACAGGCATAGATTTAGCTCATCCACTATATATACATACTTATGTATATAGTAATGATTTAGAGCTTGCCGAACCACATGATACTAAGCATTATGATAGTATGCAATCAACTGTTAACGCAGAAAGTTCTTATGAGCAAGGTGAACCTTTAAATAAGGTGCAGATTAAAGATCAACACAGAGTAACAGTCACAGGTAAAGAACTATTGATAAATAGAACTATACCCAATAATCACGATATATATATGGCACATTTTGGAGAAAAAATTCAATCTCTTAGAGTTTTGCTCAAAAGAGATCAAATGGCTTTTGTTATTAATTTGACAGGTGCCAATAATATATTAACACATCCGATATGGCCTCCATATAATGTTTCTACCGTACCTAAAAGTATAGTGATAGCACCAGAAATAGGTTTTAAGAACACTTTTAATATCATGAGATTTTGTTATCTTGGTATGAGAGGTGGTATTAGATATAGAAATTTTGGATCTAGTGATGGGTTCGTAGGTCCTTGTACTACTAAATTAGTGAGGACTACCGCTTTTACAGCAGCAGTCAATTCTGATACTTTAGATACAAGTACATTCTTACCTGGATCTAGTGGTGGAATTATTCAAAACCCTCTTCATGGGGGTATTGAATATGAAATTCCATATAAACAAAATCATTTATTTGATGCATCAGGTCTTTTTAAATCTAATGCTACCATTGACAGAGAAGATTTTACTACTGGAGTAATTCAGAAATTTTTGACTACAACAGTAGTAAATAAAAGATATGCAATGTGTTCAATCGCTGAAGATTTTAATTTCATTAGATTCCAAGGTGCTTGTTTTTACACATTAAACTAACTATGGTTAAATAGTCGCGAGCGAACGCGTATAAAAGAATAAAGTAACATGCGAACGCATTTATTTTATGTTCGCACGTTTTAATTTTACAAAATTTACTTAATTTTCGTGGATTCCCAAAAC
>Ga0232123_1000149_pt1 | contig 9515 bp, 12 predicted proteins | sample 011ome_27_FD_181511 | JGI IMG/M metagenome (GOLD analysis project Ga0232123, IMG submission 181511) | Metatranscriptome of coastal salt marsh microbial communities from the Groves Creek Marsh, Skidaway Island, Georgia - 011504AT... | ecosystem: Environmental > Aquatic > Marine > Intertidal zone >...
ATTGACCAGCAGTCTATTGATTTAGGTTTAATTTCACCGCACAAGATATTGATGCGTGAGAACCCAGACTTAACTGAAGAAGATGCAAGAGTTCAAGTTGATGATAATATTAACGCACGTAATGAAATGTTAAACAAAGTTAAAACGGGTGGCTCATTGAATGATACTATGGCTGCTTTAGGTATTAATGCCAACACTTGATGCAATATATAACCAATCCCAAGCTGATATTGATAAATTTATCAAACAGTTTGACGGTGAGGTTGAAAAAATCTTTGAAAGTGTTAGAAGAATTGCCACAGCTAACCTTGCTGGATTAAGTCCAGATGATGTCCTTGAATATGAGTTTGTATGGCGTGAATCATTAAAACAAGCTGGATATTATGATTTAATTAATGAGTTAATAGATAAGCAGTTTGACTCTATTTACGCTGGAACATTACAAGCGTTTGATGCTGGTGGTTTAGCGACTGCCTTTACTGCTGATGATGCTGTAAAGATTCAGATGCTTAAACAAATGAAACGTGATTTCTTTATCAGACTTGGTGATGATGTTGGTTTAGCTGTTAAGCGTGAATTGTACAAATACGTGATATCAGATGCTTCTGTTGACACAATTGCTGCTGGAATTGCTCAAACTTTAGATGGTTCTAATTTAGCTAAGTATTCACAAACATACGCAAGAACATCTATCCAAGAATTTCAACAAGAAGTGATTGATTTACGTGCTGCTGATATTGATGATGGTGTTTGGGTTTATGTGGGCGTTAATGATGGTAGAACTAGAGATTTTTGTCGCAGAGTGCTAAATGATAACTCTTGTTATAACGATAGTGAAAAATCAAGAATAGAAAGCGATCAAGATAGAGCATACAACTGCCGTCATAGGTTTTATAAGATGAGTAAAGAGGAAGCTGAGGCAAATGGGTATTCGTGTTAAAAAAATGCCTAATTTCGGCAAATATACAAAGCGTATAAAAAACTCTAATAGCAATTTATATTCAATTACTGAGGGTGTTATTGTTGGAATTATTAAAAGAACCCAATCTGGTAAAGATAAAAACTCGAAAGGCTTTAAACCATATTCAAAAAGTTATGGTAAGACTGGCAGAGTAAATTTAACGGATAAAGGCTCAATGCTTCAATCTATAACGCGTAAAAAGATTAAAGATGGTGTAAGATTGTATTTTGGTAGTTCAAATGAAAATAGCAAGGCTTACGGTAATCAAGTAACATATAAACGTAAATTCTTTGGGATTGATAAAAAACAAATGAAACACATTAAAGAACGACTTGGAAATTTTATTGTGAAAACAACAAAATAGTGTTATTATTAAAACAACTTTTATATAAAAGAGGTAAATGTTATGGCTGACGAGCAAAAAACGGCAGAAGTTGATACTCCTACAACTGAAAATAATGAGGTGGTTATATCGCAATCTAAACTTGATAAACTGATTGATAAGGGTTACAGCAAAGGTGCTACCAGAGCTAAATCCGAATTAGCAGAACAATTAGGGGTAGATTCAATTGAACAAGCGAGAGAATTGATTAACGCGAAGAAAGAAGCTGATGAAGCTAATAAGTCCGATTTGGACAAAGCTGCTGAACTGATTAATACGCTTAATGCAAGGATTGAGGGCTTGGAAAGCAACAACAATCAAATGAAGTCCGATATGGAAATTCAAAAGGTTGTTAATGCAAATGGTATTAATGATGCGGATTATTTTAAGCACTTAATGGCACAAGCTAGTGCTGGTGAGGACTTTGAACAAGACACATTCATTGAACAATTGAAAGGCGAAAAGCCTTATTTATTTAATAATGGAGTTGATAGCCAACCAAAGAGAGTAGATGCTACTTCTAATAAAGCAACATTAAATGCTGCTGATAGGATTAAATCTACAACATCAATGGCTGAACTATACAGACTCCAAGATGAAATTACATAGGAGTAATTAAAATGGCTGTAAATACAAAAGCACTACTTTCTGATTCGGTAGTAGATTTAATGAATCAAGCGGTTATCCTTTCGGGTAACTCATATAACAAAGTTGATGCGTATGCTACTATCAGACAAGACGATATGGCATCATCAATCGCGTTCACAGTATTCTCAAGAATGGCAGCGGCAACAACTGCTTTGACTGATGGTACTGAAGCTTCATCAACAACAATGACTGACACTAAAGTTACTTTGACTATGGCAGAGTACGGTGCGGTTATTACATCAACATCATTAGCAAACATTGCTACTGCTGGTAAAGCTGATTTGGCTTCTGCTGAATTAGTTGGTGTTAACCTTGGTGAAACAACTGATACTTTAGGTCTAAGCGTTCTTGAAGCTGGTTCTAATACTATCGCTGCTGATACTTCTGGAACTTTAGATAAACTAGACTTACGTGAAGCATATACTGCTTTGGCTAATGCTGGTATCGCTAAGTTTGACGATGGTCGTTATGTAGCGTTTGTTAATCCATCTCAAGTTTCTGACTTGAAAGACGATTACATTCCAATCGCTCAAAACACTTCATTAGAAAGTGCTACTAGCGGAATGGTTGGCTCATTAGAGGGTTGTACTATCGTTGAAGATTCTAACGTTACTGCTGGTACTTGTGTTGTATTTGGTAAAAATGCACTTGGTAAAGCTGTCGCTAAAGCACCATCATTAGTAATTAAAGAAGGTTCTGATAATCTTGGACGTACAGTTAACATTGGTTGGTATGGCGTAATGAGTTATGGTGTTATTGACCAAAACGCTCTACGTGTAGTTACTGGTTGTTAATATGGCTAAAACAGTAGCAAGCAAGGCTAAAGCAGTCGTCAAAAAGGCTACTGCTAAGTCGTATAAATTGAAAGCTGTTTCTGATGGCTCTCATGGCATTGATGGCGGTATCTACACCTATAAGGCTGGTGATATCGTTACTTTATCTAAGAAAGCACATTACGAGTCTATGAAAGACTTGGCGTGTTTTAGCGAGGTATAACAATGTCGTGGGTGCTTAAAAATGCAGACATTATTGCGGCACTACCAATTCTAGCTGATCACTATGAAAAAGCTGATTCTGGCTCAACTACAACACTTGTATCTGGTCGTTTAACCGACTTAGTTCAAGCGGAAATAGTTGGTGCTACTATTGCCTTTATTACTGGTGATAATGCTGGAAATGATGCGACTGTTACTTCTTATACTGATTCAACTGGTACATTCGGTTTTGATGCGGTATCTAATGCGGTGGATTCATCTACTGGGTTTGGTATCGTTTATCTTGATTACACAACTTATATTGATAGAGCTTATGACATTATCAAGAATGAGTTACGTAATAAAGGTCTAGACATTGATTTATTTTTAACAACTGCTCAATTGAAAGAACTTCATTTGACCAAGACGTTAGAATTAATTTGTATGGCTAAACGACAAGATGCTGATACTGATGATATTTATCACGAATCATATTTAGTCTTTAAGGAAAATTACGCAAGTGAATTGACCACATTAAAGGCTGATTACGATGATGATGAAGATGGTACTATTGAAGAAGATGAAGAGTTACAAGAAAATCAAGTGGTATTGTGGAAATGATTAGTCTGCTTAAATCAAAAGGCTATAAATTAACAAAGAATGACACGCTCAATAACCGTGAGTTTCGTGAATCTCTTAAAACTTATAGCATTAATGAAGAACGTTCAACTTTTGCTGAACAAGTGTATGACCATTTAGAGGAATACGAGTTATTTCTTGATACTAGGTTATATACTGACAAAAAGATGAAAGCTATTCTTGATGCTACAAGAGATGAGGGAATTGAAGAAGCCTTGGTTAGTGTTGAACAACAAGAGCGTGGTTATTTAATTACGTTTACAACAACTAAAATAGGAGTTACATAATGGCTATAACTGGACATTCGGGAAGTGTAACTGTTGAGAGTGGTGCTATTGGCAATGCGAAAGCATGGTCATTAGATGTTGCTCAAGAAACAGTCGACACTACAAACTTTGGTTCATCTGGCTGGAAAGAATCTACTGCGACTTTAAATTCGTGGTCTGGTTCTATTACAGTTATTTTTGATGCTTCTGGAACGGCAGAGGGTGCGTTACAGACTGGATTAACTGGTGGTTCAAGCGTTACTTTAGAATTACAATTGGGCGGTGGTACTGGCTCATATGATGTTTATTCTGGGGAAGCTAATATTACTGGTCAAAGCATCACAAATGATGTGAATGGTATTGTCGAAGCTACTTTCAATTTTGAAGGTACTGGTGCATTAACAATCGCATAATTTTACGGGGATTAACTTCCCCGTTTTTTATTTATAACTATGAATAAATTATTAAAAGCATTAGAAAAAGAAAGTACAGATATTCGTTCTGCTGATATGGTAGTTAATGGTGAAGTTCACCAAATATATTACCGTGTTATGTCTGGTGATGACCATGCAAGAGCGTTAGAGCTATCTAAAAAGACGAAAACCATTAAGGAAGCTGATGGCTCAACTACTGACTTAACTTACTATGATGACGATTTACTGCGTTGTCATATTATCTACTTTCAACTACTCGATAAAGAGGGTGAACGTGTTTTTAACAATTTAACCAAAGTACAATGGATTAAAGATAATATCACCTATGAAACATCAAGCTATTTAGCTGCGATAATGGGTTTGAAGTCTGTATCTGATATTATTGAACAACAGCAAGAAGTATTAAAAAAGATGAATGGCTAAAGGCAAAGGCATTTCTAGCTTTTGAACTTCATAAGACCATATCTGAAATAAACTCATTGCCAATGTCAGAAATTGGTACACTACTAGCATACAAAATTGATGCTAAAAAAGAGGTAGATAATGGCAACTGAAAAGATTGAAATTGATATTATTGCTAAAGGCAAACCAGCCGAGAAAGCAATTAAAGGCGTTGACACTCAAACAAAAAAGTTAGGTACTACAACCAAAGAAACTGGCAAAACCATTGATAAATCAGTTAATGGTATGCGTGAATCTTGGGCTGGTTTAGGTGCTAAGATAGCTGCCGTTACTGTTGTTCTTGGTGCTTCTGTTGCTAAAGCTAAAGAATTTGAACGGTCTGCTGTTGGTTTAACTAATGCTCAAAAAGATTGGGCAAAACAAACATCATTAGCAACTGATATAACTGCTGCTCAAGTAGCTGGTTTCTTAAAGTCTGCTCAAACTGCTGGACTTGCTGAAGATTCAATGAAAAATTTAGCAAAACAAGCAATTGCTCTTGGTCATGCGTTCCCACATGAAGATGCTGAAACTTTACATGATAACCTTGTCATGCTTAATACTACTGGTGAAGCTCAAGGTTTTATTGTTGATATATTAGAGCAGAAATTATCATCTATGGGTATTGCTTTTGAAGATATGGATTTAAAGGCATTATCTGCAGCTGATAAATTAAAGCTAATTGGTGAGGTTGCTGAAACATCTCAAAAACAATTAGATACTTCGCCATATACAGATTTAAATACTGCAATGGGAACTATGAGCAACACGCTCACTAATCTTGGTGATAAGTTAGTCAAGATGGGTTCTGATTCTGGTACTTTTGCAGCATTAACCGCAACTGTTGAAGTGTTTTCTGCTGTTGTTTTATTAGCAGCTGATAGATTAGGCAAGTTAGTCAATTGGGGAAAAGAGCTAATTGGTATTACTAATGAACAATCAGAGCAAAGCAAAAAAGAAGCGGCAATACTTGAAAAAATAAACGATGAGCGTAAGACTGGCATTGATTTAATTAAAGAGATGGAAGAACGTAGAAACAAGAACGTTCAAGCATTAGAAAAAGCCAAAGAGTCTGGTGCAAGTAAAGAAATTATTAAGTGGCTTGAGAAAGAACAAAGAAGCCTTGATAAGACTATACAAAAACATAAAGAGCGATTACAAGCTGCTTTAGGTGGCTCAAAGAATCGTAAATTTGGTGAAGTTACTGCTTCTGGATCACACATTATGACAGATGCTTTAACAGAAGAAGAAGCACGACGTTTGACTAAAGCAATGGAACAGACTACAAAAGCAACTTCTAAATCAAGAAAAGAATTTGATTTGTGGAAAAACGCTGGTAAATATGCCGCTAATGCTATTGGTGATTATTTAACAAACATGGTAATGGGCGTTAAAAGTTCTTTTGCAGATATGGCGAAGATGGTCGTTGGTCAATTATTAAAGATTGCAATTATGCAAAGGGTAGTAACTCCATTGGGTAATGCTCTTGGTTTATCATTACATACTGGAACTACTGAGGTTAAACATACTGGTGGTGCTATTGGTAGTGCTTCTATTCCATCATTCCATACTGGTGTTAGAAGTGATGAGCGAATAGCTAAATTACAAGTTGGTGAAGCTGTTATAAATCGTGCTGGTGCTGCTAAAAATAGAAATGCTATTGATGCTATGAACTCTGGTTATTCTGTTGGTGGCGGTGGTAGTGTAACAACTGCTGAGATTAATTTTAATGTTACTGCTATTGATTCTTCTAGTTTTAATCAATACCTTATTGGCAACAAACAAACAATTGAGGGCATTATTAATCGTTCTCTGCAAACTAACGGAACTGTTAGAAGAACCATTAAACAAGTTATTTAATTATGAATAATTTAACATCAACATTATTAACTAATAATTATCATTATCAGATTGAAGAATGGGGCAAACAAGGCAATGCTATGCCTTTTGATTCTGGAATTGAACAAAGAGTTGTTAGTTCATCGATTCCCGCAATTGATTTAACTATCTCATATAACGGATTAAGTTGGTCAGATTACGAATTAATTAGAACTGCTTACGAAGATAATAACTCTAATACTTTTATTGTTGATTTAAACGATGAAACTTCTTTAGACCCATATATGGCTAATGATTATTTAGAGAATCAAACAGATTATGTTTTTGGTGAGCAATCTCGTATTGATATGCGACCAGACTTAATGACAATTAATGCTGCTGTTTGGGCATTTAAAGATTTTCAATTTAGAATTGATGCTAATACATTACTTTACTCTGGACGAATAACTTTAGTATCTTCTGTCTTTTTTAATTTTGATGAATATCAAGACCAGTTTAACCAATCATCTAGTTACACACGTTCTGAATCTTCAGACCAATCTTTTGTTAATCTATTAAATAATGTTCAGCCTTATTCTGCTGACTTAAAATACATCAATAACGCGATATTCTCTAACATTGGACAGAGTGTTAGACACGCAAGAAATAAAGGTGGTTTGAAACGTGCTTGGACTTTGTATTGGCTAATATCTGAAAGTCAATTTTTATCATTAATACAGTTTTATAGAAAAAACTCTGGAATTATGGGTGAGTTTGGATTCCCAGATTATGGTACAAACATTGGCATTCTATTGCCTTATATGAATGAAGATTATTTAGAAAATCAAAAAGATTATGTTGTTTTGTCTGGTTCTGATAACTTATCAAATTCAAGATTTATGCAGGACTCATTCCAATATCAAAAACGTGTTGATAGTTTTTATCAATGTCAAGCAGATTTTATCGAGGTTAAACTTTGAAGACAATAACTAATAATTCAAGAAGTGATAGGCAGTTAGCAATATTACATCTGTTTGAATTTGATATGTACGACTTTAATAATACATTTCAAGAAACGCTTAGGTTTACAGACCACGATATATTTGTTGATTATGATTCAAATGATTACACACCTTTATCAATTACTTTTGATAGGCTAACAGAAGATTTTACAATGTCTGCTGACTCTATTTCAGTAACGATTGATAATGTTAATAGTGCTTTATCTAACGAAGCATTAGCATCTGAATGGCGAAACAATAGAGCTAGAATACTTAGAGTTGTATATCAGCCACCAAGTGAAAATATTGCTGATGAAATATATGATTACGGTTATGGCGATAATTTAAATGGAAATACTTATCCAGAATTAGATTTAGATGCTATTTCTGAAAAAGATGTCTGGACTTTATTTGGCGGGATTATTGATACGTTTAGTGCGACTGAAAGCGTTTTAAATGCTACATTAACAACTGAGTTTAATAATTGGTCAAAACCTTATCCAACCAGAACTTATAATCAGAATGAGTTTACAACTGTTGTGGGTGCTATGACTGAAATTATTTACTGGGGCAGACAAGATACATAATGAATAATTGTTTCACTACTGTTTATAAATATTTGAATTTGCGTTATGTAATTCCAAAAGAATGGAATGGTTATACTACTGAAAATCTAGATTTATTTGTTAAAAATGAAAAAAGGTTTTTAGCTAAGAAAGAACATATCGGTTTCTTTAGAAGTTTTTGCTCAAAAGTGAAAGATGCTAAAAAGGACGATATAGTGCTTACAAAGACTTCAGTTGGTGTTGCTATTAATAGATTCACTTACTGGGTTTATAACGAAGATTTGGAACGCGTAGAGCATAAAACTTTAAATAAGGATTGTTTAATCATGAGGATTAATAATGGGTAGTAAAGTTAAAGCTGTTGTTGGATTAGCTGCTGTTATATTTGCTCCAGCTTTAGCACCAATGATTGTAGGTGCTGGTGCTACGGCTACTGCTTTAGCAATAGCAACTGGAGCTATCACTTTAGTTGGCTCTTCATTAGCTGGTTCAGCATTCTCTCCAGATATACCAGATTTAGGTGATTTATCTGGTTCTGACCAATATGCTGGACAAAAGATTCAAGCAACTAAAAACAATACTGGAACTGTTCCCGTTGTTTATGGCTTTCATAGATTAGCTGGTAATATTATTTATCAAGCTGCTAATAATGAATATACTTCAGATGATACTGCTAAAGGATATAACAGAGATTATTGGTCTATCATTACATTAGCTGGTCATGAGATTGAAGATATAACTTCAATGCACTCTGATTTAGATTTATTAACTTCTTTAGGTTCTAATAAATACACAGATACGTATAGACACGTTAAATGGTATGATGCTTCTTCAACAGTAACTAATATTCAAGACGTTGATTTTGTTGTAAATGATACTGGCACAACTCAAACTGGAAGCTCATTAGCTTTAGCAGATGCCGAAATTCCAGCAAACGTTGCTTTTTTAGCTGTACACCAAGTATTTAATGGTCAACAGAATAAAAACACTCAAATAACTACTATTACAGTTGATATAGAGGGCAAAAAGATTAGAACAATTACTGATGCTTCAACTATATCAACATCAACATCTTATTCTAACAATCCAGCAGAGATTATTTTAGACATATTAGGTGAAAGTTTAGCTGTTCCAGATAGTAAGATTGATATAGCTTCTTTTTATGATGTTAAAACTAAATGTGATACTTATGGTTGGAATGCCAATCTAGCACTAATTCAACAATCAAATGTTCAGTCAATTATTGAAGAATTATTATCGACATTTCGTGGACAGATTATTCATTCAGAAGATAGCTGGAAATTAAAAGTAGATGCTAAATCACAAACTTCAGTTGCCACTTTAACTACTGATGACATTCTTAATAACACGCTCAACATTACAAT
>Ga0232123_1000152_pt1 | contig 9480 bp, 2 predicted proteins | sample 011ome_27_FD_181511 | JGI IMG/M metagenome (GOLD analysis project Ga0232123, IMG submission 181511) | Metatranscriptome of coastal salt marsh microbial communities from the Groves Creek Marsh, Skidaway Island, Georgia - 011504AT... | ecosystem: Environmental > Aquatic > Marine > Intertidal zone >...
GCACCCTAGTAAATGACTACACGTCGCACGGAATCTTCTAACCGATACGTGCACTCAAGTCTTACCTAAAAACTAACAGGTGGGCAACTGTATAAACTGCATCCTAAATACCTAGTAAAAATTACTATGTCATTATGAGTTGTCAGAAACAACTCAATTTCAATAGTGTAAAAACTCTAGGTAAGTAGAATTCAATTAAGTTGCTCCTGTACGACATCACAAAAGTGTGATACCGCTCCCCGGATGCCAGGGACTGGTTATGCTTTTATAAGAAAAAGCATCAAAAACTTTAAATAGGACCATCAGCAATTGTAACGCCGGAGTCTGGCTTCTGACGAAACAACAAAGGAGGCCATCCAATAAAAAAGAACAGGGAAAAATCATCTCCCGCTGCTACAAATCTTGGAATGGTCTGTGTTGTACCAGTCATCATATAGAACAAGTGACCAAAGTCATTACCTTTATAATCTTCAGAAGATCCGTTGCTACCATCTAGAAAACTTCTAGCTGGCGCGAAACGTTTCTCTGAGTAAAAAGGAAATTCTACTTCAACCGCTCCGTCAATAGCCGAATACGTAACATCATGTCCCGCTCCAACTTTGAACCTTGATTGAATCAACGCATTCCATGTTGAATGATTTGTAATAGCCGCATGGCCTATAGCACCACAATCTGCTTGATTGATAGGTACAGGCGAGCGTCTAATCATCAAAAATGGATTTGAATTCGTTGAATTATCATAAGGCCAGAAGTATTTGGACCTCAATCCTCCTCTCCAACCAACAAAGGCTGGTGTGAAATAATTGAGATAAGTCATTGATGTATAATTGTACGGCGTAGATGCTGGCGTAGCTGCTGCACCCGTCTCATGACGAGGGGCAACAGATTGTCCGGGCTCTACAGGAAAATTACTTTCGTAGCTGTAAATAGCGCCACTGACACCATCAGCTGTAATAGCCTGATGATAACAATAGCGTTTCAACATACTACGAACAGACTTGAATGTTTCACCAAAAAACACATGATTGTGTGGTGCATCCAAGGCTTCCTGTTCGCCAATGGGTGTAATACCCGTGGGGGATTCTGGAATATCATCCGCTTCATCGATCACTTCTTCGCCTTCTTCTCCAGACTGAGGTTCGAAAACCTCGCCTGATTGGGGCTCAAATTCCAATAAATTGAGCACTTCGTCCGTAGGATTTGCCAATTCAAAGTCCTCGGCGGCTGAAACGAAGCAATTGATGTAGACCGGTTGACTCAATGCAGGATCAGGTGATGTCAACTCGTTCACAACTTCAATACGTATTTGACCGTTGTGAAAGAGTGGACTCATAGACACTGTGGTCATACCAGGATGAGAACCAATAGTAGCGCTCCCAAGTCGATTTTGAACTCTCAACCAAGGACGTGCGTGATTCCAAGATACTACCATCTCGAAGTCACGATTCGTCGATAAGTCAACAATTCTAGAATAGACTTGGTTCTCTCCAGAAACTCCTGCTTGATATGGATCATAAGTAATTCGCAATCGTCCTCGATGCAACTGAGATGCTGCAAGTTGAAAACGATATTTAATCGAACCTCTCCAATTTTGAAAAGGCAATGCTAATCCATACATTGGTGCAACTTGATGATGCGTCAATGTAGAAAGAGTTGTTGGGAGAGCGTAATCTGGACCTACAGAAAAAACGCCAAGTGATGTTCCTCCACCATCACTCTCAGACCAATTTACAGTTGTGACATACATTTCTTTTTGCTTAATATAGTCGAAAGACATTTCGTCAACATTCGATAAACCCACCGTTCTGGGGTCAACCGAAAGTTCTTGTTTCGAATCTAAAGCAAGTTTTGCCACAGCTTCATGCTGATCAGTGTTAGCAAGATTACCTCCAGCCTTGTTTTTAACACGTTCAATGTTATTAATTAAGGTTGGTCTCGAAAAGCCAAACACATGAGCCATCCTACCTACTGTTGAAGCAGCAATTTCGGTGGCCCTTGCATAAGGTTTAATCGCAGGTACTCCTGTTAACCATCCTGCTACTTTGGCAACTGTAGATGCTGGTTTTGAAACAACACCAGTGCCATATTCGTCCCCAGCCTGAGGTTCCATCACCGCTTCGTCGGAATCACCATCTTGTTGGGCATAACTGCAAGTGCTTTTGAAATATTTCATAGCAACTGCGAGTGTGCCTAACAAAGTGGCTCCCGCTACTGGGTAAATGATCTCTCCAGACTGAGCAACATAAGTATTGTATGTAGCAGTAGTTGGGGCAGCAAGGCGAACGTTTTCCATCCAGGCGTAAACACTGATGTTCACAGTACCTGTCGAAGCATTCGCATGTAAAAGGTCATTCATGGATTGGATCCTAAGTTGACCCATATCACGATAAGAGTCTCCGATCAAATCAATCCAATTATCAGGGTTAAAGAAAGGTGGAACCAATTCTCCACCTTCTGAAGTAGTTGGATCGAGATAAACGTGAGGTAACAAACTCAATTGTGCAGTGTAAAACTCAGAATTCGCTGCACCAAATGAGTGATCGTTGTCATTGTGACGGGGTTCATAGGCCGCAATAGCCCTTCCATAGAAGAAAGGACCTCCATTAATTGCGATTCGCAAATGCATTGTTCCTTGCAATAAGCGATATCCTTCAATACGATTGCGAACATTAGTATCCTCTAAGAACAAAGACCATGGATCTAATGTATAATTGAGGGAACCTGAAGTAACAGTCCAAGCCTGATCTGAAATCTTAACGGGTCGTCTAAGATATTCCTGTAGATTTGCATCTCCATAGAATCCAAAGTCCCGAGTTGCATCCATTTCAGACTTGACTTCTGTCTTCCAAGCAGCGTCCGCATGATGAAAAGAGACAATAGCCTCAGTATGATTATCTTCTGCTTGCGTGTATGTATTTATATTATTATTTACAGATGTGGAAGTAATGTATATTTATTTTACATCCCAAAGAAGTACATTAATTTACAATGAGAGCCGTGTTGTGTTTGCAGCGACGAACTGCGCCTCTAAATAGAGGTATTGTACGGGGACAATGTCTAAAATATGCAAAGCGTTCTATGAAAAAATACAAGGCGGAAAATTCTAATCTATAGCCGTAAACCATATACATATACAACAAATTTAGCTTTTATTCCATCTGTTGTGAATGGAAACTGGACCTTTAAAGTCACCGGGACTGAGGAGAAGTTGATCACCTTTTCCGAACTGACAACAAGCTCGTGCAAATAATGCAACATTAGCCAAATTGTAAGCAACAAGGTGTGCATCTCTGTGTGTTTCAAAGAATAACATGTCCAAATTGGCCATTGTTGTATCATAACGACCAATTAATTCTGCCAACACTCTCCTCTTTTGGTAATAAACCGCTTCTCTTTCCTCACGACGTTGTCGTAATTCTCTTTGCTCTTCAGCAAAGAATGCATTAGAAGTAAACTTTGAAGCCCATATAAAGAACAATATACACACTGTGTACAAAAGGAGCCAAAAAGTCAGTGAATTCGATTCGTCAATAAGAGGTAAAGAAACAAGGTTCCGCAATAGAATCCCATATGTAGGATTAGGACCATACAATAATCCTTCCCCAGATTGGGCTTCAAATTCCTCCACTTCGTTTATTACATTCTCAATTTCCTCCTTGAGAACATACTTCTTATTCCATGCTTCAATTCTATCATCAAAAGATAAATTCAAAAATCTACACATGTGAACAAGGTTGCCTTCTTCGGCCAATTGTTTCAACTTTGGGATAGCATCATCATAGAACTCGCGTCCGTGGAAAAAGGCCTCATGGGCATATCCGTCAATATTTTGTGCGGTTTGTTCTTCGATTGAAATACTACTGGATCTCAAAACTGCTTTCAAACTCTTGATCATACTGAGTTTGTCAAGCGCTCCAACATTATAACCTACTTCATGCATACGATTGTGACGCTTCAAAAAATCTGCATCTTCATCGTGCATAAATTTGGTCGGTGTTGAAGTTTTATCAGGCATTGTATATCCCATGTCAAAATTCGATAAGGCTGCTGATCCAGAACAGTGATTGAATTCACTGACTTCTTCAGAAACAGATCCCTTAAAATCATCACCATAAGTAATCAGGGCGACAAATTCTTGGAAACTACATACTGGACCAATTATCATGTAAAAAGCAACACGATGTGCCAAAGAATTGACAATGGAATTAATATATACCGTCATATTTTGTCCTGAGGGATTGGATCCCTGAAACATCATCAAATCACCATTCAATGTAACCATAGGATAGCAAACATCTGTCGCAATACTCTCCATCACTCTAATATCTCTATCTGAGTAATTAGGAAGAGATCTTGCAATATCAATCATCACTTTAAAAGCTGCGCTTGTAAATTTCGCTGACATGCGCAAATCATATTTAGGAAAATCTCCCGCTAAAATACGATCTTTACCAAATTTAGTGATGTGCTTTTGCATTTGGTCCCATTCTGGACCTTGTGCGTTAATTCCTACGGCACATTCCGATTTCAAAGGTTGCATAGACAAATATCTAGCAATAGGAATAAAATATTTCCGAATACCGATTTGGCCCACACAAGGGGCTGCTTCAAACACTCGGACTTTTTCCTTTTCTACTTTTGTGGGTTCGTCCTTAAGACAACCTTTGAAAATGAACATGGATCTTTCACCTTTCGCCCATAACTCTTCACATCGATAATATTCTTCCCAAACTTCGGGAATGAATGTGCGAGGACAAGCCTGAGTTTCTGTGGGCTCAAGATCGACAAAAAGTTTATCTTTTCTTCCTGTCAAAGGAAATCCGGGAGATGTGGACGATTTCATAGCATCCACAAAACGGCATCCATCAATACCAGAAACAATTTCTATTTCCGACAAAGGTTGAATGCTTTCCGAAACTCCTTCCATTTCAAAAATGGGTTTCAATGAATTGGAATAATCTTGAACTGCCCAATCAAGGACAGTTGTAGGTGGAGCATTACCGGGCTGAGCTAAGTGTACTAAACTCTCATACCAGCTCTTCCATCTATGGAATTTGGGTCCACTAAACTGTTGAGTATTACCCAACACCTCATCTACCTTTTCTGAGATTGGTGTTTGTACTACATCAGAATAGTATGTGGATCTTCCGATAGTGGAACCGAAAAATCGTAAATTACATTCGTCCGGCAAGTAATGAATAGGAGATTTAGGATGAATATCTTCTCCCTGAAACCAGGTAACTCCCATCTGAGTTTCCATAACGGTTCCTTCACTTGCATGCTGCAAAGCAGAAACATGTTTCTTGTGATACTCTTCTCTCATTTGTTGTAGCATAGAACGGGTGAGAGGAGTAGCACAACCTGTATTTAATCCAGTATTACCACCAATGTGCAATCCGATAATCATGGGAGCACGGGTGTCTGAGATTAACACAGAATGGCACATTCCTTTAAAAGTTGGAGCATCTAGAGAATACGCAAGTCCTTTGAACTTTCGAAATCCATTAGCCACCATCTTAGCTTTGGCATAGCCCTTAAAAAGACGCTGTTCATGTTTACTCCTATAAACCATATGGAAAGGAGCTGATGAAACAACATCTAGGGGCAAATATTCCTCCAAATTCGCAAATGGAGAAGTAGAATGGATTCTTACGTAGCAGAGATCAAGTGTCTCGTGAGGAGTGACTTCACATCTGCTAAAAGATTCTTTGAATGAGGCACCTTTTATTCCTTTAGAATATCGTGTGAAATGGTACATAGTTGGCTGTTCTCTTATAAAGTGATATGGTAAAAAACACTCATTTGAAGATGGGAACCAGCCATTCACACATTGTGTTACGCCAGCATCATTTACATACTCAACGTACACAACATTCTTGTAAGTTTTAGACAGCAATACAGCAGAGGTAATGCACTTCGATTTCTCTTGCGAAGGTAAAGGTTCAGCTACTGTACCTGCCCAGGGATTTGCTTCTTTATCCCTTGCCAAAATGTCTGACATAGAAGTCGGCGCAATATTACCCTGAGGCACATATTCTCTCACTTTCCTAAACCATCGAATGGCAGTGTACAAACCGGAAAGAAACAATCCTGCAGCGAATGCTCGCTTCAAAAATTGATCTCTACGATCAGTAAAAGTATAAGTAAGAGAATTGCGACGGTTCCGAAATTCATTCAGAGCGGCAATATGTGACGAAGTTGCGCAAGCAAGCAGATAAGGCCATACAACACACAAATTGATGGAAAGTCCACCTCTAAAGCCAAAGAACAAAAAAAGAAACAATGACAAAGCAAAGCAATATGTCAAAGTTTTCAATCTGATCAAAATAGCTCGTGAGAAGTAAATCATCAAAATTCGTGCAAAAATGTCAGAATTGACCACACAATCAGGAAACCAATCAGATAATCCCAAAAGTGAACAATTTTCATATGCAGTACGCAACTGGAACAATTCGCTAAGTTCCATAGTTTTGAGACCTAATTCAAACTGATGGAAAAAGGTATAAAACTTGCTATGTTCACCACTTTGGACTTCCATAGGTTCTTCATCAGGAAAGCATGTAGTACATGTCTCGTTGACCAAACCATGGGAGCAGATGCTCAAACGTTCACCAACTTTCTTATAGTCAGCAACAAGTTCTTTTTGAGCTCTAAAATGTTTCTTGGAATCAGCTATCAAGCAATTACAAGCAGTCTGATAAGAAACATTTTCCATAGGCTGTGCATCATATTGAACGGGTCTCCAAATCTTGCTATCCCATTTTGCAATGGTCATATCATAAGCATGTGGAGTTGGTCCAATGGATCCATGTGCATCGATGTACTTTTCTTTATCGAAGCAGCCATTTGTGGCATAACGTTCCTTCAATTTTGGCATGACTCGAATACCTCTGCGAAAGCCAGATCCAGGTTCATTGGAAAGTTTATTGAACAAGAGATTCTCCATATTTGATGTTGTAATCACAAGAGAAGGTCTCCATACAACTTTTCCTTTTTCACCTACATCGGCTTTTGGTACATATGATATAACGTTGTTAATAATTTCAATAATATACTTCATAGGATTCTCCGTCTCAAACTCGAGATTGAAATTTCCGAAGTCATCAAGAATAACAACTAGTGTGTCATTACGTACTGTAGAAGCAAACTTGTCACTTGGGTTCACGGTAGCAATTTGCTCTGGTGTAAAAGCAATGCCATTGGCCTTCATAATTAACTCGATAAAAACTTGAGTCATCATTGACTTGCCAATACCTGGCTTACCCACTAGATAGATAGAATACGGTTGTTCTCGCAATCCACCTGCTGCACATTGCTGTACATAATCTAGTTTCCATTGTTGAAGTTTGTCTAATCGAAGAGAAAGATCTCTCTTCTCGATTCTGTCTTTGCAGTGTTCTTTAAGAACTTGATAGCCAGCTAGCGTATTTTCTAACGCATGTGACAATTCAGAAATTGTTTTGTATTCAGTATGCTGAAGATCACCAGTAGGTAATGCACGCATGGATGCAGACAAATTGTAATATGCCTCATCCAAAATACGAACATTTTTGTTATCGAAGAGGAAAGGTCGTAGCGAGCCTGTAGTAAAAGCCTCATAACCTGCCTCAATGAAATAGTCAGCGGTGGAAAAAACAGCTTCTAACAAATCCGTCGCATTTTCTTGTCGCGGTTTGGATTGGAAAGAAAACAATTTCATAGTTCCCAAAGAAAGTTTGCAATCTGAAGCACTACATAATCCAACAGCAATGCACGCAGAAATAATTCTTTGCACATGTTTCCAAGCTGGTAACTTAGTGAGAGACTTAAAACTGCTTGTCAACATTCGAAAGCTTTCAATCCATTTAGGTTTGGATTCTTCACTAGATTGTGACTCCATAGCAATAGTCTCTTTGATGTAGTTCTTCATAGACACGAGCACACTTCCCTCACAATAATGTCCAATGTAAGAGAAGATAGCAGCAGCAAATACCGTGTAATTACTGGCATCGCTGGCACAAATTATCATTGCAATTAAGCGCTCGATGTGTACAATAGCTTTTTCAGCAAATGAGTCTTGCTTTAAAGTAGTATACAAATTTGTGTCTTTGAAGGAAGAGAGACGATTCAAAATATCAACATAATTGTCAGAACTTGCCTGACATGAATAATCAGAACTCTGAATCATATTCAAAGTGTCTTCAATATTCTTGTCGGCGATGACAATATCTTCTTCTGAAATGGTATCTAAGATCTCAAAAGTGTCGATAATTCGTTCTTGAAGGTCATCAATGTGATTCAAATAGTCATCATCGGACTCATCTGAATCCACACTGAAATCGTCTCTGTCCAATAATCCTGCACCAAAAGTTTCATCATCATCGGTATCAGATTGGACATCTTCCAATACAGGCATATTGACAAATTCCGGTGGGAACATGGCAATAGCCTCTTCGAAGTAGTCGGGTTCAGGACTCTTCGGCAAACGTCTAGCTTTAACAGATCGTGGAAAGCTAGATCGCGTAGTACTTGAGTCAAGAGAGTCTTCGGTTTCATATTCGTCCACAGAAAATGTGCGGATAGAAAGGATATCAGTGAGATCTCTCTTGATGATGGAGGAGAAATATCGTTCTCCATGTTGGACGGTTACAATTCCTTCGTTCTGAATTGTACCGTCGAATCCATAATGACATTCATAATCCATGTCAAAAGGATTCTGCGCGCTGTCCAAGGACAGGGTTTTTGCAGTTGCAAAGACCATTTGGTCTAAGCCTGTGATGCTCTGGTCGAATTGGCAATCATTATCCGGTGTTCCGGTCCAGTTCGATTCCGAAGAATCGCGGTGAGCTTGTCCATCACAATGAAGGGGCTCAAAGCACTCAAAAGACATTACTCTTCTGAGAGGGCTGACTAGGCCAGTTGTAGTCATGTTTTTTGCCTCTTTGGTTACGGGTGAGGTCTTGTAGTTATCCGACATATCTCATGCGCTGGATATTACAACTCATTTCGTTGAGTATACGACTGTTAATTACAATATAGTTCTGAGACGTTACACGGTTCGATCTCTGATCAGTATATTCACCGGCCCTTATTGGGTCTTTTATGTTATTTGTTTCCCTATGAATTTTCTATCATAGGACACAGATTCCTCCACTACAAAGTAATGGGGTAGTCTACTGTCGTTTTGATTTTTCACAAGAAATATAAAATTTTTATGGGTTTTTGGTTTTAAAATATAAATAAACTAATATACAAATGTGCCGGATACAGGCACTATATAAACATATAAGGGCTAAGTTTTTAATTGCTAGTTAAGCATAACAAAACTTAAAAAATTATCGTAAAATATGGTTCTTATCTAAAGAATCAGACTTGCACTAATTAAAAATCAGAAAGCACAGATACATGTATCTGAAACTACTGATTGGTATCAATGTTCAAGCGATAAAAATGTATCAACTAATTCTTCAAATAAGATGTACAGGGTAACTAATCCTATAC
>Ga0232123_1000154_pt1 | contig 9449 bp, 9 predicted proteins | sample 011ome_27_FD_181511 | JGI IMG/M metagenome (GOLD analysis project Ga0232123, IMG submission 181511) | Metatranscriptome of coastal salt marsh microbial communities from the Groves Creek Marsh, Skidaway Island, Georgia - 011504AT... | ecosystem: Environmental > Aquatic > Marine > Intertidal zone >...
AATCAGCGATCTCGTTTTACACCCATGGCTTTGGACTGCAACTAATCGAAGATACCCAGATCTCAGAGAGTAAACGCATTGTTCGATTGGGGTGCACGACAACCGATGTCAGTTTCAATCTGACCACGCCAAAACCGGGCGACGAGGAGCTCGTTGGTCGCCAGGCCGGTCAACGGGTATTCATCTTTCTGGACACTGAGGATCTCGATTTGGATCTTCAACGGTTCAAACAACAGGGGATCACCATCCACGATGGCCCGCGAACTGAGCCATTTGGACGATGTCTATTGGTCAAAGATATCGCAGGAAATCTGTGGGAGTTTGTTGAACGATCGTAGATAAAGAAAAGGCGGCCCGAAGGCCGCCTCAAAGTCCAAGAAAACTGGACAGGGCATGGTGACCCTGAAGCCACCGACAATCCCTAGAACGATGGCTTCAAATGAACACCGTGAATCAGTCCCCAACAACACACGTGCATCAAGCACAACCGATTCACTGAATTCAGTATATATAACCAATGACGATAAACAAATAACAATTAGTTATATATAAGTCGATCTTCTCTAACCTTCGGTTCTATCACACCCTCTCACACACCCTCTCACCATCGGTGCGCGCTCACCGATCCAGCGAACGTTTGATCCATCGACCAATCCAATCGGAAACATCCGATGCACCCTCGTCATACATCAGCATATGAGAGCCTCGGCGCACCCAATGCACACCGCTTTGATAAAAACGACCAGTTTCATCGGCATCGCTTGGGCGAATCAATTGATCGTCATCGCCACTAACCACCATCACTGGAGGCATAAAGTCTTGATCATAGTGAGCGAGCGAAAAACGCGAAAACCCCTGCAAGTCCCAAGCAATCCAAGGCGATTCATCCGAGCAGCGACTGAAAAACTCACGAACCTGGTCTGTCGCCTCAGAGCTCGAAAACAATAGTCGTGCACCCACTCGCTCTGACACGTGATGAATGCCGGCCGTTAAGGCAACAGCGAGTTGTTGATAAGCCATCGGATCTGACCACAACATGCGCATCGAAATATGAGACAAGCCACGAGGAGGGACTGGGCTCATCAACACCACAGCCGCCAAGGGTTCTTGGTCACGTAACAGGCGCTGAGCAACCGCTGTGCCCAGCGAATGTCCGATGAGGGCAGGCGGCCCAGGTAAGGATTGGCAGATAGACAACACATCATCCACATAGTCAGTTAATCGCCAGTGGTTGATCCGCTCTTTGCCCTCACTCTCGCCATGTCCGCGATACGACAATGTGTGTACCCGAAACCCTTGATCAACCAAGGGTTGTATAAAGTTCTGCGGAAATACCCAAGCGCCAGCGCAAATTCCATGAAGCATGACGATGTCTGGCAGTGATGTGGATGTCGTTGGCTCAAAGAGGTGGTGTTCGAGTTTGAGGGTTTGCCCGTTCTTGGCCATACTGGTCTCCGTTTCCGATAGTGTACAACCTTTGAGCAACCGCAACATGATTCTGTGCCGACCCGCCATCCTTGATGACTTACCTGATTTGGTCGAAGGCAACCAAGGTATCGCCCAAGAAACCGAGAACTTGACGCTCTCAAAAAGCACCCTGTCATCCGGCATTGAAGCCGTCTTCGACGATGCAAATCGAGGAGCCTACTGGGTCGCCACCGATGATCACGGAATCATCGGTCAATTATTGATTACGTTTGAATGGTCAGATTGGCGTAACGGGCAAATCTGGTGGATCCAAAGTGTGTATGTCTGGCCAAGAGCGCGACGCCAAGGGGTCTTTCGAACCTTGCTGGCTAAAATCACCGAACAGGCGCAACAAGCGGGAGTCGTGGAACTGAGGCTCTATGCAGAGACCACCAATGACAAAGCTCACAAGACCTATCTCAACCAAGGATTTGAGACCGGGCACTATCAGGTGTTTGCAAAGCCGCTCAAAACCAACTGATTAGTCAGTGGGTCGATCTGAGAGCACTCGACCCACAGCGTCACGCCAACCGGCATACCGGTCGTCAGAGGCCTCTTTACTCATCTCAGGTTCAAAATGCCGATCCAAAGCCCAGGTTTTAGAAAAACCCTCAACACCTGGATACAGACCAACGTGCATCCCTGCTAACCAGGCAGCACCAAGGGCTGTGGTCTCAATGACTTCTGGCCGGTCAACAGGTGCTTGCAAGATATCGGACAACGATTGCACCATCCAATCATTGGCGACCATTCCCCCATCAACGCGTAACACAGCATCACCAGATGCATCACCCGCTGCCTGTTCCCAATCCGAGCGCATCGCCTCGTACAGATCTCGAGTTTGATAGGCGACTGAGCGCAATGCGGCTCGCGCCACTTCCGCGAATCCAGTATCCCGAGTGAGACCAAACAGTGCACCACGACACTCACTGTCCCAGTATGGCGCGCCCAAACCAGTAAAAGCAGGAACCAGATAAACACGAGTATCGGACTTGGCTTGATTGGCAAGCGCTTCTGTTTCAGAAGCATGACGAATCACTTTTAATCCGTCTCTCAACCACTGAACGACCGCTCCCGCCACAAAGATGGAACCCTCTAGCGCATAAGTCGTCTGGCCATGAAGGCGATAAGCGACTGTGGAGAGCAATCGATGTTGACTTTGAACGCAGGTGGTACCGGTATTTAATAACGCAAAACATCCAGTCCCATAAGTCGCCTTCAACATGCCAGGTGTAAAACAGCTTTGGCCAATCGCGGCGGCCTGTTGATCACCAGCTACCCCATTAATGGCGATCGGTGCACCGAAGAGATCCGCTCGTGTCTGGCCATAATCTGCAGCACAGTCATTGACCTTCGGTAATAGAGCCCGTGGAATATTCAAAAGCGCTAATAGTTCATCGTCCCACTCGCCGGTCCGAATATTAAACAATAAGGTCCGTGAGGCATTGGTCGCATCGGTTGCATGGACAGCACCAGCGGTCAATCGCCAAATTAAAAAAGTATCAATGGTGCCAAATAATAACTCGCCGTTCTCTGCCCGCTGACGCGCACCATCAACGTGATCTAAAATCCACGCGAGTTTTGTTCCAGAAAAATAAGGATCCAACAGTAATCCGGTTTTCTCAGCGACCATTGGTTCATGGTTCGCTGCTCGCAGGCGCTGACACAGATCTGCGGTTCGACGGTCCTGCCACACAATCGCATTGTAAATCGGCTCGCCGGTGGCTTTGTCCCAAACCACTGTGGTCTCACGTTGATTGGTGATCCCAATCGATGCTATCTGACTCGCAGAGATCTTCGCGTACTCCATCGCCTGTCGACAGACGGCAGCAGTGGATGCCCAGATCTCTTCTGGATCATGTTCAACCCACCCTGAATCTGGGAAGATCTGCTGGAATTCTTGCTGGCCAGTCGCGACAGGCTTTAAATCCTGATCGAATATAATCGCACGACTCGACGTCGTTCCCTGATCAATCGCCAGAACAAATTGGCTCATTACACCTTCTTCCAAACAAGAACCCACCAGACAATTGCGATCGCTAAGCCACCCCAAAGCGGTGTGCCATAGAGACCCAACCATGCAAGCATAATAAAGACCGTTCCAAGAATCGAAATAAACAGCCGATCTCCGCGGGTGGTTTCGATGCCCAAGATCCCCACTCGCGGATCGCCACCCGGTGTTCGCAACTCAAGAACAGCCAAAATGCCAATGCAAGAAAAGATAAACACAAAAACCAGCGCGCTCGGTACTGTCCACGCCATCCAAGCCAGCATCACACCCTCCCAAGGGCAAAGCCCTTCGCTATGTGGTTACGAACGAAATAGATCACGATTGCTCCAGGAATAATGGTTAAACATCCAGCCGCCGCTAACAATCCCAGTTCATACCCGGCGCTTGATGCCGTTTTGGTCATGGTTGCAGCAATCGGCTTGGCATCGACTGCAGTCAATGTTTTCGCCAGCAGTAGTTCAACCCAAGAAAACATGAAACAGAAAAAAGCAGCGACGCCAATCCCCGCTTTAATGTTGGGCATAAAGATCCGGAAGAAGAAACGGCGGAACGAATAACCGTCGACATAGGCTGTTTCATCGAGTTCTTTGGGGACACCCGACATAAATCCCTCAAGAATCCAGACGGCCAAGGGAATATTGAATAAGCAATGGGCAAGAGCAACCGCAATGTGGGTATCAAAGAGACCCACCGCAGAATACAGTTGGAAAAACGGCAAGGCGAAGACAGCCGGCGGCGCCATCCGGTTGGTGAGTAACCAAAAGAATAAATGTTTGTCACCCATAAACCGATAGCGCGAAAAGGCATAGGCTGCTGGGAGTGCCACACTCACCGAAATGATCGTGTTGATCGTGACATAGAGCGTTGAGTTGATGTAGCCCCAATACCAGGTCGGATCGGTAAAGATTGCCGAATAATTTTCTAACGTAAATTCCTGTGGAAACAAACTGAATCCCGCAAGAATTTCGTTGGTGGTTTTGAAGCTCATGGAAACCAACCAATAGATCGGCAACATCAAGAACAGGATGTAAATAATAGGAGCCAGAGCGCGTAATTTCATGGAGAGCCTCAATTCTGGTCGTCTTTGGTCATCGCGGTATAAAATGCCCACGACACAAGTAACGTGATCGCAAAATAAATCAGTGACATGGCAGCCGCAGGGCCTAGGTCAAATTGGCCAAGCGCCACCTTCACCAGGTCAATCGACAGCAAGGTTGTAGAGTTACCGGGACCACCCCCTGTCAAAACAAAAGGTTCGGTGTAGATCATGAAAGAATCCATAAATCGCAACAAAATGGCGATGGTCAGAACTTTCTTCATCTTCGGTAACTGAATATGGCGGAAGACTGCGAAATTGGAGGCACCGTCAATTTTTGCTGCTTGATAATAAGCGTCTGGAATTGACACCAAGCCTGCATAAGCAAGCAACACCACCAAGGATGTCCAATGCCAAACGTCCATGGCAACAATCGTCATCCAGGCTGCCAAGGGTGATTGAGTCATGTTGTACTCAATACCCAACACACTATTGAGGGTGTATCCCAAGAGCCCAATATCAGGCAACGTGAATATATTCCACATCGCACCAACCACGTTCCAAGGAATCAGCAATGGCATCGCCATCAGAATCAGGCACACAGGAACCCAAGGCCCCGAGCGCGGCATCGAGAGCGCAATAGCAACACCCAAAGGCACTTCAATGGCGAGAATGATTCCAGTAAACAAGAACTGACGGCCAAGCGCTGCATGGAAACGCTCAGACGCCAAGACGTCTTGGAACCAGCCGATCCCATGCCAGAAGAATACGTTATTACCGAAGGTCTCCTGAACCGAGTAATTCACCACTGTCATCAATGGAATCAATGCATTAAAGGCCACCAAGCAGATCACTGGTAGGACGAGAAACCACGCTCTCGGGTTTGACGTTTTCATAAGTTGTCTACCTTATCCTTGTGTCTCAGCCACAACCCAGCCGTCTTCATAGAGACGCGTCTGAGATGGCTCAAATTGCAATTGGACCTGACCAGCTGGCACAGCATCCCCCTCTTCGACGATGGCATTGACGGTCTGCTCCAAGCCATCAAGCTTGACCTTGACCACCCGATGACGACCAACATCCATCACTGTCTCGACGGTTCCCGGAATACCTTCCGCCACAAAGCTGACAAACTCAGGACGAACGCCAATTTCGAGCGTCCCTTGACCAAGCTGATTCAGATCGCTGGCGGTCCTAATTGAAACACCAGCTATTTGAACGTCCGAGCCCTCAACAGTGACTGGAAGTACGTTCATGCCGGGAGAGCCGATAAAGTGACCCACAAAGGTATGGGTCGGGCGCTCGAAAAGCTCGACGGGAGTGCCAACCTGTAAGACCTGACCGAAGTTCATCACCACCACTTGATCTGCGAAGGTCAGCGCCTCAGTTTGATCATGGGTGACATAAATCATGGTGCGCTTCACCTTCTGATGCAGCTCTTTGAGTTTAGAACGCAGCTTCCATTTCAAATGCGGATCAATCACCGTCAACGGTTCGTCAAACATGATGACATTGACATCATCACGCACTAATCCTCGACCAAGAGAGATTTTTTGCTTGTTATCCGCAGTCAAACCCGCAGCTTTCTGATCGAGCATCGGTTCGAGTTCGAGCATCGCCGCGATCTCTGCCACACGCTGAGCAATCACCTGCTCATCGACACCTCGGTTCCGCAGGGGGAACGACAAATTATCACGCACCGTCATGGTGTCGTAGATCACTGGAAACTGGAAAACCTGCGCAATATTCCGCGCGTCCGGCTCAAGCGCAGTGACATCTTCGTCATCGAACAGCAGTTGCCCTTCGCTTGGCACCAAAAGGCCCGAAATAATGTTCAAAAGCGTCGTTTTGCCGCAGCCGGAGGGACCGAGTAGGGCATAGGCGCCACCATCATCCCAGGCTAAATGAACCCGTTGCAGAGCATAATCGTCATCAGACTGTGGGTTTGGGAAGTAACTGTGACGAATGTGATTTAACGTGATACGAGCCATGGTTGACCTCTATGCGACCAGGCGTCCGTCAGCGGCAAAAAAGAAGCATTTGCTGACATCCATGTAAAAAGTATGAGATTCATCCACTTGATACGGATGAATCCCGTCTGATTGTGACACCCAAGAGCCTTGCCCGACTGTAAAGTGAGCGACGCTCTCAGATCCTGAAAGCTCAGTCACTTGGATCTTTCCTGAAATCGCGACAGCACCAGCCACCGGCATCGCTGACACATGATGCGGTCGAATTGCCAGGGTATAATCACCATCGTCAAGCGCTGCCTGAGGCCCCGTCATTTCCCAGGACACCTCCGCGTTCAACTGGCACTGGGTGCCTTTTTTGGTAATCGCGGCTGTGTTGAGTGGAGGGTCTGAAAATACCTGTGCAGTCGTCAGGTTCACGGGCCTCCGATACACATCGGATGTGTCTCCGAATTGAGCAACACGCCCTTCATGAAGCGCTGCGGTGTATCCGCCAAGCATCAATGCTTCGGCCGGTTCACTGGTCGCATAGACAACCACTGCGCCACGATCAGCGAACAGTTGCGGAAGTTCAGCCCGCAACTCTTCACGTAATTTGTAATCTAGGTTTGCCAACGGCTCATCTAAAAAGACGACTTTTGACTCTTTCACAATCGCACGTGCCAATGCCGTCCGTTGTTGTTGGCCACCAGATAATTCCTGTGGACGACGAGTAAGCATCGGAGTCAACTTCATCAGCTCTGCAGCTTCACGAACTCGACGATCAATCTCACTCGATGACATCTTCGCAATCCGCAATGGGGATGCAATGTTATCGTACACGCTCAGATGCGGGTAGTTGACAAAGAATTGATGCACAAAGCTGATTTGACGCTCTTGCGTCGATTGCTGAGTGACATCAACCGTGTCGATCAAGACCTGTCCTGAGGTCGGCCGATCAAGCCCAGCCATCAGTTTCATTAAGGTTGTCTTCCCTGCGTTGGTTGCACCGAGGAGCACATTAAAATGCCCTGGCAACAGCGTCAGTGAGGTTTCATGGACGTGAACATCCGCACCGACACGCTTGGAGATGTCCCGTATTTCAAGCGTCATTAGCGTATTCTCAAAATCGTTTGGTTGATTGTAACCATTGGGCTCGGGGGATCCCGAGCCCTGGTTCAGCGATGGATTATTGACCTTTCCAGCGCTTGACGAGCTCGTCGTAGTTGACGGTCTCACCTTGTGGCTTTTCGTTAGCAAGCTTTGCTTTCGCGCCACCTTTGCCAAGCCATGCTGATGGGTCTTTTTCTGCATTCAGACGAGGACCACAGCCGCCGTAGACGTTCGCCGCTTTGTCAGCAGCTTCCATCCGCGCCATGACGGTATCCATTTCGAATGCCAAACGGTCCATTGCCTCCTGAGCAGTAAAGGCTCCAGAGTTGACATCACCGATTTGCTGCCACCAGATTTGAGCCAGCTTCGGATAGTCAGGGACGTTCACACCAGTTGGTGACCACATCACGCGATCTGGCGACCGGTAGAACTCAACCAAACCACCTAACTTCGGTGCACGCTCAGTGAACGACTCATGGTTGACTGTTGATTCACGAATAAACGTCAAACCGACATGTGACTTCCGAGTATCCACGGTCTTTGATGTTACGAATTGCGCATACAACCAAGCAGCTTTCGCACGATCTTCTGGAGTCGACTTCAGAATGGTCCAAGAACCAGCGTCCTGATAACCCAACTTCTGCCCCTCTTCCCAATACGGTCCGTGTGGGCTAGGTGCCATTCTCCACAGTGGAGTTCCGCTATCGTCAACGGTGTTATTGCCTTCAGACTTTGGCGCGACCATCGATGCTGTGAACGCCGTATACCAGAAGATTTGTTGCGCAACGTTCCCTTGAGACAGTGCAGGCAACGACTGGTAAAAGTCATAGGAAGCAGCGCCGGGAGGTGCGTATTGGCGTAACCATTCATCCCACTTTCGGATTGCATAAACAGCTGCTGGGCCGTTAGCCGCTCCACCACGGGTCACAGACGCACCGGCTGGATTACAGGAACCGTCTTCCATCCGAATGCCCCACTCATCGATCGGCTTACCGTTAGGGTAGCCTTTCGAACCCGCACCAGCCATAGACAACCAGGCATCAGTCATCCGCCAGCCAAGATCGGGAGCACGTTTACCGTAGTCCATGTGTCCATAAACCCGGACACCGTCAATGTCTTTGACATCGTTGGTGAAGAACTCAGCAATGTCTTCATACGCAGACCAGTTGACTGGCACACCAAGATCATAGCCATACTTGGCTTTGAATTTCTTTTGCAAATCTTCACGATCAAACCAGTCTTTACGGAACCAGTAAAGGTTCGCAAACTGCTGATCAGGAAGCTGATACAAATCGCCATCAGGACCAGTCGTAAAGCTTCGACCGATAAAGTCTTCAAGGTCGAGACCAGGATTGGTCACCCCTTTTGCCGAACCTGCCATCCAGTCCGTGAGATTCACAGCCAACTGCAAACGTGCGTGCGTTCCAATCAGATCTGAATCGTTGACATAGGCATCGTATAAATTCCGCTGCGTCTGCATTTGGGTCTGAACCGCCTGGACAACTTCACCCTCACCAAGAAGCTGGTGATTCACTTTGATGCCAGTGATTTCTTCGAAGGCTTTGGTCAGAACTTCGGATTCATAGGTATGAGTCGGGATAGTTTCAGACAGCACATTAATTTCCATACCACGGAATGGCTCAGCGGCTTGAATGAACCACTCCATTTCCTTGATTTGGTCTTGCTTATTTAAGGCAGAAGGCTGGAATTCTGAATCAATCCATTTCTTCGCTGCGTTAATGTCGGCATAGACAGCTTGACCAGCCATCGCTAACGACACGGCTGCAACCGCTGTTGCAAGATGCTTTCGCATGATCGTCCTCCAATAATCGGATCTTATGTTTGTTATTACCCCAGATTTAGTCAAGATGAC
>Ga0232123_1000159_pt1 | contig 9311 bp, 7 predicted proteins | sample 011ome_27_FD_181511 | JGI IMG/M metagenome (GOLD analysis project Ga0232123, IMG submission 181511) | Metatranscriptome of coastal salt marsh microbial communities from the Groves Creek Marsh, Skidaway Island, Georgia - 011504AT... | ecosystem: Environmental > Aquatic > Marine > Intertidal zone >...
GCATTGACCGCCGCCAAAAACACATACCATTTCCCAAAGAAACCAGCCAAAGGCGGAATACCAGCCATGGAAAACATCATGATCATCAGGCCAAGCGCCAGCATCGGATGGGTTCGTGACAGACCCTGCAAATCGGCAATCCGCGTTGCCGATTGCCCATCACGCCGCATCAGCAGAATAATCGCAAAACTGCCCGCACCCATAAAGATATAGCCGGTCATGTAAATCATCACGCCTAGCGCACCTTGATGGCTGCCAGCAGCCAATCCGGCAAGCGCATATCCCATATGGGCAATCGATGAATAGGCCATCATGCGTTTGATATCGCGCTGCATAATCGCGCCAAGCGCACCAACAACCATTGAGGCAATCGACAAGGCAACCAAAACCTGTGACCATTCAACTTCAATCGCGCCAAAGGCACCATAGGTCAGCCGCATCATCAACGCCATTGCCGCCACTTTTGGCGCAATCGCAAACAATGCTGTTACCGGACTTGGCGAGCCTTCGTAAACATCAGGTGTCCACATATGGAATGGCGCAGCGGAAATCTTAAATGCGATGCCCGACACCATAAAGACCATGCCAACGATAAATGCCACTGGCAATTGATCGGCCGATACTGCCGCGGCAATGCCAGAAAAGCTGGTGGTGCCAGCAAAGCCATAGACTAGCGACGCGCCATAAAGAAGCATGCCTGATGATAACGCACCAAGCAGGAAATATTTCAATCCGGCCTCGGATGAGCGCAATGAATTGGTACGCATCGCCGCCACCACATAAAGCGGCAGCGACTGTAACTCAACCGCCATATAAAGCGACATCAGATCATTGGCCGAAATCATCAACATCATGCCAACAAGCGCCAGCACAACAAGAAGCGCAAATTCAGGCTTGTTGATATCATCCTTGGCAAGCGGCGTGATCGACATATACAGCGCGCCAAAAGTGCCAAGAAGAACCAGAATTTTCATATAGCTGGCAAAACTGTCAGCCTTGAACATGCCGCCAAAGGCAGTTTCATCAGCCGCCGTTCCCGACCAAATCAATATCAATGCCAGTACAATACCGCCAAGGGCGATGCGTGTGACACGCTTTGCATTTTCGGCACCCTCGCCGCCATATGCCGCGACAAGAACCAGAACAAGCGCCAAGGTCGCCAGAATCATTTCAGGCAAGGCAGGCAGGATATCAGCTAGATCAAAAATCATTTTATGTCCCCAGAAACCCTTAATTTGCTGCCAGTAAAGACAAACCACTTGCCGACAGACCATCCAGCAAAAACTGGATCGACACGGCCATCACATCGAGAAGTGCCATCGGATAAACCCCGAACAACAACACCAGAAAGGTCAATGGCAGAAAAATCGAAAATTCGCGCATCTGCATTGGCTCCATCGCCTTGACCTGGTCATTGACAATGGCACCAAACATAACGCGCCGGTAAAGCCACAGCATATAGGTGGCGCCAAGAACAAGACCGGTTGCGGTAAAGAAGGCAACCCAACTGCTGGCATGCCATGCGCCAACCAGCACCAGCATTTCGCCAACAAACCCACTGGTTCCGGGCAGGCCAACCGATGCCAGCATCATAAACATGAAAAACACGGCATAGCGCGGCATCACTGCTGCCACACCGCCATAGGCGCTGATTTCACGCGTATGAAGCCGGTCATAGACAACGCCAACGCTAAAGAACAAGGCGGCTGAAACCAAACCATGGCTGATCATCTGGAACATCGCACCGGCAATCCCCTGTTCGGTCATAGTGAAAATGCCAATGGTAACAAACCCCATATGCGCAACCGATGAATAGGCAATCATCTTTTTCATATCCGACTGCGCCAACGCCACCAGCGATGTGTAAATCACCGCAATGATTGATAGCGTAAAGATCAAAGGTGCGAAAAATTCCGACGCCAGCGGGAACATCGGCAATGAAAAGCGCAAAAACCCATAGCCACCCATTTTCAACAAAACACCCGCCAGAATCATTGATCCTGCGGTTGGTGCCTCGACATGCGCATCGGGAAGCCATGTATGAACAGGCCACATTGGCACCTTTACCGCGAATGATGCGAGGAAGCCAAGGAACAGCCATGTCTGCATTGACTCGGCAAATTGATGCGCGGTCAAGGCCGGAATGTCGGTGGTGCCAGCATCGATATACATCGCCAGCATACAAACCAGCATCAGCACCGAACCAAGAAGCGTATATAAGAAGAATTTGAACGCGGCATAAACGCGGCGTGCCCCGCCCCAGATACCAATGATCAGGAACATCGGGATCAAAACCGCCTCGAAAAACAGATAGAACATCAACATGTCGAGCGAGACAAACATGCCGACCATCATGGTTTCCAGCACCAAAAACGCGATCATATATTCACGAACACGATGCGTAATGGCACGCCAGCTTGCCAAAATCGACAAGGGTGTCAAAAGCGTGCTTAGCAAAACAAACGGCATTGAAATACCGTCAACACCCATATGATAGCCAATGCCAGTCCCCGCAAGCCAAACGGCTTTTTCTTCGAATTGATAGCCGGTTACGCTGCTATCAAACCCGATCAGCAATGTTAATGAGACCAAAAAGGTGAAACCCGAAACCCACATCGCAACAAAACGCGAATTCTGCGCCAACGCCTTTTCATCGCCCTTGATCATTAACAAGAACAACACACCAGCCAACGGCAGGAAGGTGACAATAGATAAGATAGGCCAATTATCAATCATCTCCTAAGCCCCTTTAAAGCGTAAATAGTACCAGCTCACCAGCACGACAACGCCAATCAGCATGGCAAAAGCGTAATGGAACACAAAGCCGGTTTGCACCCTCGAACACATTCCCGACAGGCGGTAAATGAATGCTGACATGCCGTCAGGACCAAAGCCGTCAATCGTGTCACGATCACCGCGTTTCCATAAATAGGCACCAAACCGCACCGCAGGGCGAACAAAGATCGCGTCATACAGCTCGTCAAAATACCATTTATTGTAAAACAGCAAATAGACCGGACGGAAGATCGCCGCAATCCGCGCTGGCATCGAAGTCCAGTAAGCATAAAACAGAACCGCAAGCGCAACCCCACTTGATGCAAGAACAATCGGCAAAAGCTTGACCCATGACGGCACATGATGCGCATCTTCCATTGCCGTATTTGTTGGCAGAATGAAAATTGACGCGCCCCAGAATTGTTTCATGTCATGGCCGACAAATAATTCATAGCCAAGCCAACCGGCAAACACCGCACCAATCGCCAAAACCAGCAATGGCAGTGTCATTACCTTTGGTGATTCATGAACATGCGACATCACTTGCGCACTGGCACGCGGCGCACCATGAAACGCCATAATCAGCAAACGCCAGCTATAGAAAGCCGTCAAAAAGGCGGCAAGACAGCCAAGCCAAAATGCCATGCTGCCAACCCCGCTTTGCGCGGCATAGGCGGCTTCGAGGATCATGTCTTTTGAATAGTAACCGGCAAAGAACGGAAAGCCAGCCAGCGCCAATGAGCCAATCCACATCATCGCATATGTAACCGGCACTTTTTTCCAGATCCCGCCCATATTGCGAAGGTCCTGCTCATCTGACAGAGCATGAATAACCGAACCCGCGCCAAGAAACAGCAACGCCTTGAAAAACGCATGTGTTGTTAGATGGAACATCGCTGCCGGATAGGCCGAAACGCCAGCCGCAAAAAACATATAACCAAGCTGCGAGCAGGTTGAATAGGCAATGACACGTTTGATATCAAATTGAGTCATGCCAACCGTTGCCGCAAAAATAGCGGTCAAGGCACCGATCACGGTGATCACATCCAGCGCAAATGACGCATATTCCAGCATTGGCGAAAGACGGCAGATCATAAAGACGCCAGCCGTCACCATCGTTGCCGCATGAATCAGCGCCGAAACCGGTGTTGGCCCCTCCATCGCATCGGGAAGCCATGTATGCAGGCCAAGCTGGGCTGATTTGCCCATCGCGCCGATAAATAACAAAATACCAGCAACTTCAAGCGCTGGAAGGCGATAGCCAAGGAAATTGATATCGGTTGCGGCAATCACGCTCGATTGCGCAAAAATCACGTCAAACTGAACCGAACCAAACAGCGCATAAACTGCCAGAATGCCAAGCGCAAACCCAAAGTCACCAACACGGTTCACAACAAAGGCTTTCATTGCCGCGCTATGGGCAGAGTCTTTTTTGTACCAAAAACCGATCAGCAAATAAGAGGCAACACCAACACCTTCCCAGCCAAAGAACATCTGCACAAGATTATCAGCCGTTACCAGCATCAGCATGGCAAAGGTAAATAGGCTGAGATACGCCATAAAGCGTGCCCGCGCATTATCATGCGACATATAGCCAATCGAATAAATATGCACCATTGAGGAAACGCCGGTCACAACGATCAGCATGACCGCGGTGAGCGTGTCAAACCGTAGGCTCCAATTGGCAACAAAGCTGCCAGATGAAATCCACCGCGCCAAATTGACCGTTTCCGGCTGCCCACCAATCGCGACATTCGCAAAAGCGATAATCGAAAACAGCAAAGACAGCAAAAGGCCTGAAACCGTGACGATTTCGGCTGCGCGATCGCGATTGCTAAGGCTTAGCAAACCTGCAATCACGGCCCCTAGCAGGGGAAGGAAAACGATGAGCGAATACATGAACTGCCCTACCCCTTCAAAATATTCACATCTTCAACCGCGATAGAACCACGGTTGCGGAAAAACACGACCAGAATCGCAAGGCCAATCGCCGCTTCGGCCGCGGCAACAGTTAAAATGAACAGCGAGAAAATCTGGCCTTCGAGGTTGCCACTATAGGCCGAGAAAGCGACCATATTGATATTGACCGCCAACAGCATCAATTCGATTGACATCAAAATGGTGATCACGTTTTTCCGGTTTAGAAAAATACCGAAAATACCAAGCGCAAACAGCATGGCTGATACAGCCAGATAATGATTTAGCGTTAATTCCAACATTGCGCCGACCCCCTATTTATCATCAACACTGCCAGCGGCAGCATCGTCTTTGGCTTTGGTCTTACCCGATGGCATTTTGACAATTTCCATTACATCTTCGCGGCGGCGGCTGTTCTGGTCGGCAATCGACTGCCGCCGAACCCCAACCCGTTTGCGCATGGTCAATGAAATTGCGCCAATCATCGCCACCAGCAGGATCAGGCCTGAAATCTGGAACAAAAAGGCATATTTTGTATAAAGCACGCCGCCAAGCTGGGTGGTGTTGGGAATTTCAGAGGCAACGGGCAGGCTGGCCTTTGAAAAGGCATCGCCATACATTGCTGCAACCAACTCAAAAACCAAAATACCGCCAACAATCAACCCAAGGGGAAGATATTTTTGAAAACCAGCGCGCATTTCAGCAAAATTGATATCCAGCATCATCACGACAAACAGGAATAAAACCGCCACCGCACCGACATAAACAACAACAAGCAGCATCGCCAAAAATTCGGCGCCAATCAGCACAAACATGCCTGCCGCATTAAAGAAGGCGAGGATTAAAAACAACACTGAATAAACAGGGTTGCGCGACACCACTACCATAAAGCCACTGGCAAGCATCACCCCAGCAAACAGGTAAAAGAACAAAGCTTCAATCATTGTATGGCTGTCTTTCTTTTGTCATCGATGCGCCGTTTCGTTCCGCCTAACGCCATTTCGCGTCTGCAGCAAGGTTACGGGCAATTTCGGTTTCCCAACGGTCGCCATTCGCCAAAAGCTTGTCTTTGTCATAATACAGCTCTTCGCGGGTTTCGGTGGCAAATTCAAAATTCGGGCCTTCGACAATCGCATCGACCGGACAGGCTTCCTGACAAAAGCCGCAATAGATACATTTGGTCATGTCGATATCATAACGTGTGGTACGCCGGCTGCCATCATCACGGGGTTCGGCTTCGATGGTGATGGCCTGCGCCGGGCAAACCGCTTCGCATAGCTTGCAGGCGATACAGCGCTCCTCGCCATTCGGATAGCGGCGCAACGCGTGCTCACCACGGAAACGCGGTGACAGGCTGCCTTTTTCATAAGGGTAATTGATCGTGACCTTTGGCTTGAAGAAATATTTCAAGGTCAAGAACATGCCCTTGCCAAGCTCAAGAAGCAAAAACGAGCGAACTGCATTTACCAAAGCGGACATTCGTATTTCTCCTTAACCCAAAGCCACAGATGGCAGACGATCAGTCACCAACAGGAAACCGGCCGTCAACACAACATAGATCAGCGAGAATGGTAAAAAGATCTTCCATCCAAGACGCATAAGCTGGTCATAGCGGTAACGCGGCGTTGTTGCCCGCACCCACAAGAACACAAACAATACCAGCATGATCTTGATGATAAACCAAAGCGGGCCAGGAATAATATTTAACGGCCAGATATCAAATGGCGGCAACCATCCACCAAGGAACAAAACAACTGTCATGCTGCTCATCAGGATCATATTTGCATATTCACCAAGGAAGAACAGCGCAAATGACATTGATGAATATTCGACAAAATAACCTGCAACCAATTCAGATTCGCCTTCCGGCAAATCAAATGGCGCACGGTTGGTTTCGGCAAGTGTCGAGATAAAGAACACAATAAACATTGGCAATAATGGCAAGGCAAACCACATGCCGCGCTGCGCCTCGACAATCGCGCTCAAATTCAATGATCCGGCGCATAAAAGAACATTGATGATGACCAGCCCCATCGAGACTTCATACGACACCATCTGTGCGGCTGACCGCAAAGCGCCCAAAAACGCATATTTGGAATTACTGGCCCATCCCGCCATGATCACGCCGTAAACGCCAAGCGATGAAATGGCAAACAGGTATAAAATACCAACATTGATATCCGCAATCACCAAATCTTCGCCAAAAGGAATCACCGCCCATGCGACCAAAGATAGAATAAAGGTCAACATCGGCGCGATCATAAAGACCACTTTATTGGCACCTGCAGGCATGATGGTTTCTTTTGCCATCAGCTTTAGCGCATCCGCAAAAGGCTGAAACAGACCAAATGGGCCAACCACATTCGGCCCTTTGCGAAGCTGCATAAAGCCAATAACGCGGCGTTCGGCAAGCGTAAGATAGGCAACAGCAATCAATAGCGGCCCAATAACAACCATGATCTTGGCAACAATCCAGCCAAGTTCCAAAATCCAGTCTTGTGTCAAAAATTCAATCATGGCCGTTACTCCGCTGCAACTGCAGCACCGTGATCACCGCTGCTGGCGCGGACACATTCCGCCATTGTTTCTGACGCACGGCTAATCGCGCAGGTCATGTAGAAATTATCAAATGCCTGTCCAACCGGCTCGGCTGACAATTTCGCCCGTCCACCAAATGAAGCCCATTTCGCCGGCGCAATTTCATCAGCATCGGCAAAATGCGGATGATCGGTGCATAAGGCTTCGCGCAATTCGGTAAGCGTATCAAATCCGATTGATTTTCCAACAGCGCCCGAAACAGCACGGATGATGGTCCAATCTTCACGCGCATCACCCGGCGGGAACGCGGCGCGGGTTGCATATTGAACACGGCCTTCGGTATTGACATAAATGCCGTCTTTTTCGGTATAGGCCGCCCCCGGAAGCACCAGATCGGCATGATGGGCACCAGCATCACCATGATGCCCCTGATACACAACAAAACTAGATGCAAATGGCTCAAAATCAATTTCATCAGCGCCAAGCAACCATAAAAGGTCAAGCTTGCCAGCCTTGGCCGCCTTGCCCATCGCCGCAATATCCATGCCGCCGCGCGCCGGTACAAAGCCAAGATCAAGACCGCCAACACGCGCTGCGGCGTTATGCAAAACGTTAAAGCCGTTCCATTGCTTTGTGACAACGCCATAGCTTTCGGCAATTTGACGTGCCTTGCCAAGCATCGCCGCGCCATCAGCACGCGCCAAAGCTCCCATGCCAATGATGATCATTGGCCGTTTGGCTTTTTTCAATTTGGCGGCAAATTTATGGCTTCCATCGGCAAGCGCATCCAGAATTGCCGGATCTTGACCAAGGAAATCAGCATCATAAGTCAAATCGACCTTTGGCCCAACAACCGCGACCGGCATCCGGCTTGACAGCCAGTTGCGGCGGATACGCGCATTCAGAACGGCCGCTTCAATGCGGGGATTGCTGCCAATAATCAACAGAGCGTCAGCATCATCAATGCCAGCGATTGTCGAATTGAACAAATAGCCAGCGCGGTTCCCGCCAATTTTGGCACCATCTTGACGGCAATCAAGATTTGGACTGCCAAGGCGTGTCATCAGGCTTTTCAGCGCATAAAGTGATTCAACATCGGCCTGATTACCGGCAATCGCACCAATCGCATTTGGTTTGGCCTTGCGAAGCGCGGTTGCAAGGCTTTTCAATGCCTCACCCCAGCTTACCGGATGCAACCTGCCATCACGGCCACGCGCAAAGGGCTTGTCAAGACGTTGCCGACGAAGACCATCAATGGCATAGCGGGTTTTATCGGAAATCCATTCTTCATTGATATCTTCGTTCAGCCGCGGCAATACCCGCATGACCTGCGCGCCGCGCGCATCAACCCGGATATTGCTGCCAAGCGCATCCATCACATCAATGGTTTCGACCTTGTTTAATTCCCACGGCCGCGCCGCAAAGGCATAAGGGCGTGATGTCAAAGCGCCAACCGGACAAAGATCAATGACATTGGCCGATAATTCAGATGCCAGTGTCTTTTCAAGATAGGTGGTGATTTCCATCGACTCGCCGCGGCCAATCGCGCCAAGTTCGGGCACACCAGCGACCTCGGTCGCAAAACGGACACAGCGTGTGCAATGGATACAGCGGGTCATCACTGTGCTGATCAATGGCCCCATATGTTTATTATCAACAGCGCGTTTATTCTCAGAAAAGCGTGATCCATCAAGGCCATAGCCCATTGCCTGATCCTGCAAATCACATTCGCCGCCCTGATCACAGATCGGGCAATCCAGCGGGTGATTGATCAAAAGAAACTCCATCACCCCTTCACGCGCCTTTTTCACCCGATCGGTATCGGTGCGGATAACCATGCCGTCACCGGCAGGCATGGCGCAGGACGCAATCGGCTTTGGTGCGCGTTCCATATCGACAAGACACATCCGGCAATTGCCGGCGATCGACAAACGGTCGTGATAGCAAAAGCGCGGGATTTCAACACCGGCCGCCTCGCACGCATGAAGCACGGTTGACCCGTCTTCAACTTCCACTTCAACATCATTTACCGTCAGTTTTGGCATGGTGCTGTCCGTTTCCTATTCTGCCGCATTCACAGC
>Ga0232123_1000160_pt1 | contig 9311 bp, 2 predicted proteins | sample 011ome_27_FD_181511 | JGI IMG/M metagenome (GOLD analysis project Ga0232123, IMG submission 181511) | Metatranscriptome of coastal salt marsh microbial communities from the Groves Creek Marsh, Skidaway Island, Georgia - 011504AT... | ecosystem: Environmental > Aquatic > Marine > Intertidal zone >...
AGTGATTTAAAATTAAGCAGAGAATGAAAAACCTTTTCTAGGGAAAAATTCATCTCAATCATATATCGAGTAGGCTGACCGAAGTCATTAGGACGAAGGGAAAACTCATCCTAATTGTTTTTTGTGCTAAGAAAGAAAAACAACACCACTGCCTCCGTGGTGAGAAACTTGAATGACCTAAGAAATCAAATACCTGAAATAACAGGGTGCGTTGAGGAAGAAGAAGAAATTAAAATCATCTCCAGCTGCAACGTACAGGTCGTTTACAATAGGGTTAGAAGAACTTGCCGTGCTATCGTTACGCATGAAGAACTTCACACCCATAGTATCAGTACCATCCTCACTATCTCCGAGCTTAGCAGCATCCAAATTTTGACAAAATGAAAACCGCCAGAACGTTTGATAGGGGAATTCAGCTTCAACTACTGGCATGGTGCTGGTGTTAGATAACACCATACCTCCAAGAGCCGTCGAATTGAAGAAGCGTAAGTACTGAAGGCTAGACGTGACAGTGCTAGTGTTAGTCATGTCTGCCGTGTACGTGGTACCAATCGCCTGGTCCACGCCGCGGGCTAAGCCCACTTGAGCTACAGTGCCGACTCCAGAAATAGAATACTTATAACGCATGCCACCTCTCCAGCCAACATATGCTGGACGTAAGTAACCCAGCATGTGTTGGCCTGTGAGGATCACTTCTTTTGCGGAAAAGACATCTACACTGGGACCAAAACCGTAGCACCTAGGGAACAGTGGAAGAACTAAAGAAAACACTCTACCGACTGTAGAGCTCGCAGTGAATGTTTTCGCCACCGAATAATACCAAGTGTACCGTTTTACCATAGATCTAAAAGAGTCTATCGATTCTCCATAAAAGACCTGATCTAGGTAATTTGAACCCTTGGAAGTCGATGGATTCACCATTATCACCTCGGTGTCAATACCATCAGTCCCACCCGAAACCTCATCGTCGAGGGCTCCTTGTGGTTTATAGTATGACAAGGTGTTAGCTTCAGTTATAGCCATTCCTTCAAAAGTGGGATTGCGCACCTTGTAATCGTCACCCGCCGAAACATACATCAACACTGACACGTCACCAGAGTTGGAGGGTCCAATAAGCTCATTCAGAACCTGGATACCCAACCAACCATTGTTGGTGCTGGTAGTGCCACGCAAAGGAATTGCTGTGGCTCCACCAGCGTTATACATGGCAGAATTGTCAGTTGTCTCGACATCATTGTACGCCCATGGCTGAGACCAAGGAACTTCAATCGTGAAATCGCGCGTGGTGGCAATGTCAACAACCTTGTTAAAGACAATATTACTAATGTCTTCAGCAAAGCCAGTGTCCACACCTTGGTAGCGGTGAGGATCATAGACCACACGAAGTCGCCCTCTATGGTACTGAGAGGCGACAATTCGAAATCGGAATTTGAGAGTTCCAGTCCAAGCCGAGAATGGACGCGTTGCGAACGAAAGTGCCGTAGGCACGTAAATCGTAGATGCGGGTGGACCAGTCCAAGCTTCACTATTCTGAATCATAGGATTGACCGCCGTACTTAGGATATACGCGTCAGGGGCATCAGTGAGTAACCAGGAGAAACTATTCACATAAGATTCGCGCTGAGCAATATACTTGATAGACATTTCGTCAACGTCATCAAGTCCTACTGTGCGCGGATCTATGGAAAGACCCTGTTTACTGTCCACAGTCAATTTGAAAATTGGTTCCCCCATGTCGGTGGAGGCCAAATTCCCAAAATTGTAAGGGCGCATGAAGTTAGGCTCCTTGAGATTGACAGGTCTCGAGAAACCGAACAGTCTGGCAACGTCAGCTATTGCTGACGCACCAATTTGGGCTGCCCGCGCAAAAGGAGCAATCGCCGGAATCTTGGTAAGTTTCCCTGCGGCTGCAGATATTGCTGATGCGGGTTTTGATACTACACCATCATCTTCGTGCTCATCGATAGCACCTTGCGGAGTAAAAGACGAACCTGTAGTTGGGATAGACATCTCCACTTCAGAGGCCCAGGCATATACGGAAATCGTAATGTTGCCTGTTCCTCCATTAGCAGATTTAAGATCCACAAAAGAATCTAAAGTCATAGTTCCCATCTCAGAGAAGTCAGTGGTCTCCGGAATCCTGAGATTACTTTGCTTGCAAAAGAAAGGCAAACACATGCACTCAGTGATGTTTGTACCAACATCAATGTAAGCACTAGGCCTCTGAGAGAGGGTAGTGAGTTTGTTCACTGTCGGCATCTCCACAGTACTATGGGTATCGTATGGCGCGTAAGCAGCCAACGCAGATCCATAAAGAAAGGGAGAAGCGTTCATTTTGAACATAACATTGAGTTTGCAACGAAGCAGATAAAAATTGTCAATTTTCTTCTGTACTGCTGCATTGCTGAAGTAGTCCGACCAGGGGCTGAAAGTTTGAGTCAGGCTAGTGTTCACTAACCATGAAAACTCCTGTATCTTGATCGGACGGGAAAGGAAATCACTCAAACTCGAGAGATGGGCGTCAGCACGTGCAAAAGAAGCATCTGGGTTAGAATTAATCGTTGTGACCGTAGTCTGTTGATCATCCATAAATCCAGTGTTTTGCATGTTCTCACAACCATCATTCGATTTATAAGTGACGGAAATGTTGGGGTTGTTGTTTGTAGTAGCCATAAAAATGGTGGGGTTGTACTTTTCCGTAAACATCCTAGATCTTTGTACTTGTCTAGGCTGTGGCGTGTTATTATAGTGTGACTACCTTTACACTAACCGCTTGCTGAACCGTATACGCCAGCTTAAGACAGGTGCGCGTCAAACACCTGAATGAAGTGTCATCATGTCGGTAGAATTCGAAGAACCGCACTATTAGTTTAACGTCTAATTAGTGAAACAAGACAGAAGGCAACTAGAGTTGGCTGTCGGAACCATGAACCATTTTTCGTAATTCATAATAACGCTTCAACTTATAATTGCCTACATATGGAGAAAGTCGTGGGTGTTGGAGTAATTTTTGAAGAATTGCTCGAGTTGACTTGAAAGCCTCTGGCCCATGTTGGAACATTTCATTGTTCACACTATCCATGACAGCAATGAATTGTTGTTGTGGTGTCAGAGTCTTTGATGCCACACATACTTGCATAGCTTTAAAAATGCTATCCAACGACAATGGTGCGGAAATCCATGGGTAAGAATCATGCTGCAACCAACTTCGTTTCAGAAAAGTGACTTCTGAAATGTGTCGGTAAGGCAGGAGTTCCTTAGATTTGGTATCGTCAGTGTAAACGATGCCATATTTGCCCAGGACAGCAGACACTGTAGCCTGGTTAAACCAAGGAGCCTCCAAGCTTACTCCAGAGATATTATCGTCCCCATAGGTATAGAGAACGACGTAATCCTGAAAGTTGGCAAGACATGCGGGTGGGCGCAAAGCTAAGTAAGCTATGCGCATGTACACAGAGTTACCAATCGAATTGATAATCACAGTCAAGGGATTTCCGGAAGGATTGGTACCCCAAAACATGAAAAGATCGCCTCGATAAAGTGTCACAGCAAAAATGATGTCAGTAGCAACTGCCCACATGGCGGCCCTGATGAAATGGGCCTCATTTGGATGGTATTTACCAAACTTCATGAAAATCTCGATTAAGATCCAGAAAATCCACGCCAGCAAAACTGCAAGAAAGTTCTTGTCAAACTTCTCATAATCCCCTGCAAAAATAGAATGCGGAGAGAAAGAAGTTAAACGATTGTACATTTCCTGCCATGCGCGTGAGTGGCAATTCGTGCCAGCAGCGCATTCAAAAATGCGAGGATTCAACTGAATCATACGAGTGAGCGTGAGGAAATACATACGAGCGAGCACCAGGTACACCAAGGGGCAGCCCGAGAAAACTCGAGGGCTCTTCTTTGGCTTGCCAGGGCGGTTCGGATCTTCCTTGATGGGCTCATCCTTCAGGTGTGCAACAAATGTTGGTGAAGTGCGCACACGCTTCTCCACGGTTTCACAGAGGAGGTTGAACTCAGACATAAGTTCAGGGGCAAAATCATGAACCTCATCGTAATTGTGATTACACCAACCAACAAGCTCTGCATTGACAGCATCGACTTGCTCCGGTGTTAATTTCACAAGGTAACGGGATTTGGGTCCAGCTCGACCGAACCCAGCACTCTTGTTCTTTGCTATGGGATCGATGAATTTCACACCCGGTAGCCCATTAATCGAAGTGATGCGATCCATGATGACCAAAGTTGAAGTGTCGACGTTTTCAGACTCAATTCTTGCACAAATTTCATCAAAGTAATGTCGAGCGGCCTCAGCTATCGCCACGCCAGGTAATGTGGGCTTGTCCAGGCACGCCAGGAGTGACACACGCCAGGGTTCATACCCAGTGAGCCGTGGTGCCACAAACTTTTGGCGATTAGCACCCTCACCAAAATAGGGGCTATCTTTGAAAAACTCGCGTGCTTCGCTCGCCATGTGCGAGGCACGCACTGAAGACTTTGGCGTACTTCTTGTTGGCAACGACCCAAAAATTGTCAAAGAACCATCCTTAACAAATCTCACGGTCGATTTCCGATGAAGGGGACCAAGGTTATCGAAAGCATGTGGAGCAGCAATCAAGCAAGATTGAGACGCATAGACAGGGACTTTTGAAGAATCAAATTCATGTATGTCACTCTTCAAGATGGGATATGCTGCACACCTACGCTCACTTTCACTGTAAGCACAATGTATACCAGCAATACCCCAACCAGAGGGCATCTGACAAAGCAGTGGGCTTCCACACCATCCATCAATGCCAATCACACCTTCGCTCACATAGACAGTCATGTCCCTGGAGCCAATGCGTCGACGGGCTAAGCGAATGCCTTCAACATCATGACAAAAGCCGGAAGCATTCTTCATTCGCCCAAAGAGTTTTCCTTGAACGGGCGATGGAAGGGGAGCATCTAGAAAATGCTTGGTAATGTCGCGCACAGGAGGAGCATGCAAAATGTTCAGCCAAGCCAAATCCCTGTTCTCATCGATGTACAAGTTCTCAGGTTCAATGTCAAAGAAGGAAGAATTTGAAGAAACTCCTTCATTGCCATTCCGAAGCAGTCGAATGGAAAAGCGCCGCCTCTCAAACATATGGGCAGTAGTCACATAAAGACTGTCCTTCAGACCGAGAACGTTGATAAAACCGGTTTCCTGCTTGCCATCCAGGAACTTAAACCGCATCAAAAGGGTATTACCTTCGATGGCAGATACCAAATTTCCTGCCGTTGTGGCAGTGTGGATCTCATTCTGAGGGAAAGGATCAACCAGGTCGGCAGCATTATACCACACGTTCTCTTCCTCTTTCTCTTTAGGTTGAGGCGCCCTGGTTTCGATGTTGCCCTGACGGAGGTAAGGGTTGAAAAGCTCAGGTTCTTCATCATCGACATCATCTCCTGAAGTGCTCTCAGCACGAGTACACCGCTGGTACAAAAGTGTAAGAGCAACGCCAGCAATGCCAGCAACCGCAGCAGCATCCATGTAACGGAAAAAATTGTAAACAAAACGCCGCTGAGGCACGCAGTCTTCAAACAAGCCTTGTAGGCGCGCCACCTCAAAGAAAAAAGGAGACTTCGAGGAAAACACCCTAAGAGGGTTGGCCTGGACATAAGCGTCAATCTTTTCAGAAACGAATTCTCGACCGAAACCCTGAAAAGGTGGTGATTCTGGTTCGGACATCTGTTGTTGATAAGGAGTGACCCAATGCGATCGGGTGAGTGCTGAGTTCATTACATCTTCCAAGTTCTTATTGAACACTCGGGCTGAATCCCCGAAACGTTCATGCTGAACAAACCGACGAGCTAAATACTGTAGCACATCTGGTAAAGTTTTAACATTAGGAACAAGTCGATAAATAGCCTTTGGATTGAAAGGTTCATTGGAACTTGGGATGAATGCCGTCTCATAGACCTCAAAATCCCATGCACCGTCTGCGCTAAATGGAAGATCAAGATCTAATGATCCAGTGTTGGTTTGAAACTCAGGTTTGACATGCATTGCAATTCGAACAGGAAAACGACGAAGAGGGGCAGCAGAAGTCTGGAAAACAGTCTTGATCTGCGACTCAAACTGCCTGTTGCTGAGATTGGTGGTACCAATGCAGAGACGTGCCACACAAAAGTTCTTACCCTTCTCCTCAACTGCAGCCTGATTGGGGCTAAAAGGAACGGTGTTGATGATGTCAATGAACTCAAACCCATTCTCGGGATCATACATAATCTCCTTAGAGAATAGATCATCAAGAACAATGGTAACATTCGTTGATCGCCAATTGTTCCAAAACTTGTCAAATTGCATCCTCACATAGAGGCTGTCAACCTCAAGGTCGTACATCTTGCAAAACATCTTGTGAATGACTTCGTACAAGCTACTCTTGCCACAGCCGGGAGCTCCTTGTAGGAGTATTCCGAAGGGCATGGGTCGCTTTTCGCCAAGCGCTATATTCACCAGGTGTCGAGATTTAATTTCACGCAATTGAGCAAGTTCTGAACGCAACCGAATAAAACCGGGATTTTTCGCATTGAGACTAATCATCAATTGACTACAAAGCTTGATTGTATCATCCAATTTACAGAGAAAGTTGGTGTCTGCATGGATTCCCTGTTGTTGGGAATTTATGGTTTCAACAATATAATTGTAATCTTCCAGAAAAGTGCGATACGTCGAGGGATTATGTAAGAGGGTGGCGCCCTGTCCGGCACGGATGCGAGCACCATACTCATAAAACCTGTCAAATAAACTACAGGCCTCGGTTGTGAAATCAGCGAAGTTTTGAGAAGAAACACACTTCAGATCTTTATCCAAATCAAAAAGTTGAACTAAACGCCGAGATTGAAAATCGTCAAGCATTTGTTCAGAAGAAAACGTTATTATCAAATGAGCCAAACAACGCTTAAAAGTCTGATAGACTTCATTGTCCTTGAACCCAAGAAAACGGGTAGCAGGACCATCCACACTGTGAGTGAAGATAGGGGATGATTGAGGTCTAAAACCACTCCGTATACAATGGTTTCGAATCTGCGCCACCAGGGAATGTAAACGTATAGTGTGCAACTTAAAATGGGCTATAAAATGCCCGACTGCTATCAAAACCTCTTGTGGGGTTTTACTACAGATAAAAGAAGATGCACAGAGTACTAATTTAGCTATCACAGTGGACCAGTAAGAAACTTTGCGAGAACGAAAAATCGAAACATGTTCATCGCACACTGTTCTGGTTATGGTGAAAGGGTAAATAAACGATTCATAAAACATCATTGGGAAAGACTGTATCATGGATCGCCTAGTAGCTATGAGAAAATCGTAGATCCTAATCTTTATGAAAGTAATGTAACCAACGTCTAAAATGACTATCGGTATTATGAGATAAGGAGAAAAGAAAACAAGATAATTCGAAATTAAAATAACTACTGCGGCAACCACGGATGAACTCTCAGAGTAAATCCGCTTCAAGATAATGAGCTGAGCCGAATGGTCGTTCAATTTCCACACATAAATGAACAGTGGTATTGAAAGGAGTAGTACAAAAAAGAAGAAGTACCAGGGAATGTAACATGCACCCAAAAGGAAAAGGGGCACATATATGCTAACAAGAAAGCACCTCCTGTATATCTGACTTAGCGTCAGGTCTGAACGGTCAATATGAGATTGGGGCCTATAGACGTGTAAGAGTTGGGGATCTACACAACTGGAAGCTAAGCCACCAAACAAATAATTGAACCATGACAAAAAATGAAGGAAAGATAGACCTTTAGCAAAATTGGTATATAGAGTAAGGTTCCTCACAGCAGACCTGTAAGCAGGCAATGTGAGGTCCATATTCATGAGACCAACTAGATAAATTAAACTAGAAAAAGTAACAGAACGCCAATACCATGAGGTTGAGCAAAACTGGCTAGTAATAGCAAGTGGCAAACCCGTAAGGAGTTCTGTTGTCAAGAAGTAACAAGTATAAGGTATCATGTCAGAAAGAAAATCACGAACTCTCGCTGAAAAGAGATCGAGGTAAACAATTGATCGACTAGAACGAGCAAAATTTTCGCAATGGTAGAAAAGGAAAGACGTACCATATTCAATGTAGTAGTGGGTCAAAAGAAAAACAAGAGGTATATGTAAATTAGATTCATAGATATACAAGTAGAAAAATGCTCGTATTGACTTGAAAAACCAAAAGACAACAAAAATAGAAGATAAGAGAATTGGAGTGCTTGTGAGACGACTCAACATCCTATGGCAAAAATCCAGCACTGTATAATAAAAATCAGTGCCACGACGAAAGAATTGAACATTCAAATTAAAAACATTGATGTTCAAAGGTGTAGGTCGTGCTTGGCGCAAAATGCGTTTCAAGCGGGAAATAGGAAATCTTCGTAAAATGTGTGCCTGTTGGCGGTATCCAAAGAAAAAGCAGATACTCAAAATAAAACCGAATAGGAGACTAAAGAGAAAAAGACAGAAAGCGTCGTAAAAAATGGTAGATTCTTGGTTGGTAAATCTTGCGTCAACGGAGTGGATTCCGATGACTAGGTAGGACAAAGTTTTTTTAATACTAAGTCCTCTCCGACAACTAGGGTGAACGTTGTCGCGTGGCCAGGCTATTACCCCTGTACCGTTTGGGCCATTACAGCCCCGCCCCGGAGGATTATCAGTCCCCCGTTTTTGTATTTCACCTTCTGATTCTATGATAGAATCTAAGTGTCTCATACTGGAAATAATTCCGGTGCTCCTAGAATAATGAGCTGCAGCGGATTCAGCTTGACTGCAGTCATGAATCTTATTTAGCGTGGTAGTTACATTCCACGTGTGTTGGGGGCCCAAGAGTGGGCTTTTCGGCAAACGAACCGTAAAACGCCGTTCGCCGAACACAAACTAAATGACACAATTTTAGTAAGGGAGTCCTCATGCATGCAGGACTCGGCGCACCATGTTTTATAAAAACACGAAATCGGAAGCTCGGGTGGATGAGCTTATAAGTTTGGTGGGCGAATACGCCCATTTTACCGGTTAGCATAAAATACATGTCCGGAATTTGACATGTAAGTAATAATCAGCAATTTATTAATCACCAATGAGTGGGAGAAAATCTTAAAGAACACTCATTAACGGAGATTAAATACTAATAATTAGAAAAGGTTTTAAAAACACTTTAACGCACCGAAGTGCAAAGTGTAGATATATGATATATGTTGGAGAAATCGAAAAAGTCTAAGGAAAGATTAACGTACTTTCGTACAATCTAAATTCAAACTATTTCAATCACGCGCAGGTTGCTAAC
>Ga0232123_1000170_pt1 | contig 9128 bp, 1 predicted proteins | sample 011ome_27_FD_181511 | JGI IMG/M metagenome (GOLD analysis project Ga0232123, IMG submission 181511) | Metatranscriptome of coastal salt marsh microbial communities from the Groves Creek Marsh, Skidaway Island, Georgia - 011504AT... | ecosystem: Environmental > Aquatic > Marine > Intertidal zone >...
GCCGGAGTATAATCGTTTAGCGTAAATAAATTGTAATTTATATGTATTCGCGTTTTTTAATATTTTCTTGCGAAATTACTTACATATATACTTACTTTACTTACACCACATTTAGTGGGACCTATATAGTTATATATATTTTTGAGATCCTTATGTTATTGTGGATTTGTAAATTTGGATATAAAGTTTATTTATATACATATTTTATTAGACTATAACATATACTATCTTATTATTTATGTTTCTAGAACATCATCTTAAATAATGGCGTAGTAGATAGTAGTATGTAACAAGAGGTGTGTTAACTCAATCAAGATTTGGTTTCAGTTTTGGTTGTTTCAATGTTATGAAACCAACTCGCATTAATTTGCGTTAGATCAATACTGCCGCTTGAACTCCCATATTAATGTTCAAGTTTGTATTGGCAATAGTTGTTTAGATGGATGCTATGTTACGTATCGGGCTAACTTACCCGATATACTATATTTATATAGTTTTTTATTCAGATTATAGGATTTTTATCCTACGACTTAGATAGCACAATCTGATATAAAATGTAGTTTTTCTCATAGATTACATTCTCTTTTCAACTTATAGTGTGTATAATACTTATAAAGCGCATTTATTTAATTAATGTAAGACGCGCCCCCTCATGTTAATTGGGCACATGAGGATAAGGTTTTAAAGATAAGTTAAGGCTTCGGCCCATGATACACACTTAAATTAGTAAAAATGAAAAACAACGGAAGGCGAAAATGTGAATTCCTACGGGAATTATCTAAGTCAATGAACACCGAGGTGGTGAAAGATATAATAGATAATAGAGGTATAGATATGGAGATAGATGATACTCCATTGTACGCAGTCGGTTCAGAAAATGCAGATTATATGCTTAAAGGAGACTGGTGTGCAACAACAATACCTTTTAAATTTCTCAATGCTATGGAGAGCCTCAAATATCTTAGAGAGAGTTTAACATATTATGAGGGAATGACTCCAGAGGAAATTGATGAGAATTTTATGGATTTTCAACAATTGAAATTTTTTGTTAGTAGATACGGTACTAATGAACGTGAGAAGTATATTTCTGGTGAAGTACCTTGTGTACGTGATATGCTAACGCTTAATTGGATTGAGCGTTATGCAACACATGAAATATTGATGGACAGTATTTCATCATATAGATATAGATTTCGTAGTAGTTACGATATGTTGTCTAGATATGATTTTCAGACTACCTTAGTTAAAGATGTTTTTAAACATCATGAACTTCGGTTTCGAGATAGTCTAGATTTTATAACTAATCAAAGTTGTGGTCTTGAGTTTGATGCTCAATCATTATTTGATCCAGTTATAGAAATCAAAGATTATTTTCCTTTTGAGTATAATTATCAGAGTTTAAACGATTTTTATGAACATACTCTAAATATGAAAGTTGCTTATCAAATCATAAATGACGAACATTTTAGATTTATCTTTGATCTTGAACCACTTGATGTTGTTAGTCGATCTGACGAAGAGATTGACCACGAACGGTTAAAGAAAATTTTAGATAGAGCAAGCAAAATGGGATATTTAGACGAAAAATCCCGTAATTTTGCTATAAATAAATTAAGAGAAGAAGAGGGGTACTGTAGTAACGATTCTGAAGAAACGTTGCTCTCCGAAATTCCTGAAATTTCTGAAAGTGATAAGATTGTTTCTGATTTTAATCAACGAGTGATTGAATTCAAAGATCGTTTTTGTAATGAATTTGACGATCATAAAGATTATATCGTTTATGGTGTTAATATTTTAAATGTTTTTGTTGCCTGTTATCATCTTAGTGAAACTACTGCTAGTCGTTCACTTAGAATGCAAAACTTATATGGTGCAATTGAAACATTTACTAGCAATTGTTTAGGTTTAAGTGTTTATAAAGTTATATCTCAAATGAAACGAACAGTTACTATCGGAGGTACCATTGACCATTTGTGGAATAAGTGTGTCTCACGTTCTTCTGACACTGTGATAGGTTTTCTTAATACATTAGAATCATCTGATGTTCTTAAGTCTTTAAAGGACATTATGCACTTTAGTGTAATTCATAAGTTTGTAGATGATAATCGTGTCACTTCTGCTATGTTTGGCAAAGTTTCGAGTGCTAAATATTCAGAATTAAACGTAATATCTGTATTGCGTTCTTTCGCAGAGTTATTAGATGCATTAACACTTTCTGTTTCACAACTTGTCAAACAAGGTTATGTTGATAGCGATGTTTTGTACAACAAGAGTAATGTTAGTGGTTATCTACGTGATGTTCCTAAACTACTTAATTTGAGCTTAACTCCTGAATCGATTGACAGTATTAGTCATGAAGTCAAGGAGTACATCGACGCTTATCCTATTACTCATTGTGATGCTATGGCGTCACGTAATAATGTTTTGATAGGACGTGTAGAATCACTTTATCAAAGTTTGTTAGCTACAGAAGGTACTATAAGAGAAATTTTAAGTGGTCAAATAGTTGGTAAAGCACCATATGTCTATATTGCTAATGGACCTAGTTCAGTAGGTAAAACTACTGTAGTAGAGTATATATCCGCAGCAGTAATGCAAGCTCTTGGTGTTGATATATCTAAACCTCACACTTATATAGTTCAAAATATACCTGGAAAACCATGGATGCTTAACTTTCATGAAATAACAGGTAAAGAATTAAGGTTTGATGATTTAGCTCAGTTTATTGAGGATCCAGAAAGTATGTCTACTTTTTTACAAGTTTCCGGTAATCTAGTAACCTGTGCTCCATTACCCGAGGCAGACAAAATGGGTAAACATAAAGTTAGACCAGAGTTAATCTCTGTAACTAGTAATGTCGCCGATGTTAAAATGGAAAACAAATTTTGTTTTGCTGATGCCTACTGGCGATGCCCAGCTGCATTTGCTCGTAGATTTCATACAGTTATTGATGTTCGGTTAAGACCAGAATTTGTTAGTCCAACTGGAGGTATAGACAAGGGTAAGTGTAACGAATGTGTCGGGGCTATACCCGATGCGTGGTTAATAAATGTTTATGTTCCTAGATTGGGGCCTGTAGATGAAGATGATGCATCGTTTAATCAGGATATTATATTTGAATGTAAACTACGCAACGCTTCAATTTTTGAAGTCATGCGGTTTATAGTTGCTAGTGCTATAGCAGAGCGTAACCAACAAGCGACTCTTGTTGAACGCTTGAAGGAAACTAAAGATGGTAGAAATTTTACAATGTGTGAACATGGTAAATTTCCTGGTGAGAAGCCCGAGTGTGAAGTTTGCTATAGTCAGTTAACTAGATCTGCAGCAGGTAGTATAGATATTAATCTATCAAGAGGACAGGAATCTTCCGTGATGTCATACTTTAGGGGTGGATACCGCTCTAAGCAACCTCAGTCAGTAAGGCGTAAGTTGATGAATTGGTATGCTACTAGAGCTCCTAGATGGATGTATTATTATCCTATAAAAACTTATTTATATATATACGGAATTACATTAGATTATTCTTTTGATGGTATTACACCTTTAAAAGAAGCTATTAAGGTTGATTTCGAGAATAATTATAAATTGGGCAGAAGGAAGATTGGAGATTGGTATGAAAAACCATTGGTTCAGGCATCTGTGAAAATGTTTGTTCTTTTTCTTCAAATTACATGTGTTGCGCTTGTAACCTCATTGTCAGGGTTAGCTGTAGTTAGGACTTGTCAAGCGATAGACAGGAGACTGACTCCAGAGGATGATAAGAACAAATCTAATTCAGAGTATTCAGCTATACCAACTGTAGAGGACAAGAAAAATTTAGAAACTAAGTATCGTACATCAGATGACCAACCTAAAATAGTGGTCAGAGATATATCACTCCGTGATAGTATTCTTCCAAATAATCCTAAGCAGATGTTATCCACAGTAGAAGATAATATCTTTGCTGTTAGTATAGAAACTAGTGGTAAGCGTAGAATAAACATTGGTTTGTACGTTCATGGACATGTTATTATGACAGTTAAACACATGTTTCGTGGAGTAAATTTGACTAAAGGTGAGCAGATTAGAGTAGATTTTCTTGCTTTTAGGCGTGGGAAATACCATCGAGATCATTCTGAAATACTATGTGGTAGTAATTTTCATTTTATTGAGGATAAAGACGTTGTTTTTATACGTACAACAGCTTGCAAGAATAAAAAGAAAGTACATTTATTTCCGAATGATCCTATGTTACAACCTGCTTATAAAGGAGATTGTTTTTTAAGGCAATACCATTATAAACAAGATTTTACGTATGTTGATAATAATTTGGTAGTAGCACCATATGACAAAGTTACTTACCAGTTAGGTGCTTCTAATGAGTCTTATACGATTAAGAGAGACGTATATAAAAGCTTGGTGGAATGCAAAGATGGTAATTGTGGTTCTCCTCTTATTGCTACAGGACTATCAAAGAATTTTATACTGGGAATAGTTATTGCTTCGTCGCGTACTCATAATGATTGTTATTTTCAAGCAGTACGACGTAGTGAAGTTGAAGAAGCTATTTCAGTATTAGATAAACAAAATGTTGATTTAGGTTCATCAAGGTGTTTAGAAGAACCCTTATTAGTATCAGGGTATTCACCTTGTATCAATCCAAAGTCAGAGTTAAAATATGTTGAAGGTGATAATGTTGGGCATATTGATATTTTGGGTAGTGTACCTAATAAGAGAGGGCCGCAAAAACCTAGTATGGTTGTTAAGAGTTTAATTAATCCTATTGGAGAAATCAAACATTGTGGACCTATGCTAAAACACGGTAACTATCGCGAATATGAAGGTTATTTCAAACCTTATTGGAATATGTTACAATATTCATTGATCAGTCCAAAATTACCTATGGGATCACTTAGGGTATGTGCTAATGACGTGGCAGATAGCTTTATAAGTAATATCACTATTGGGTATATTCAGAAGAATGTTCATCCTATTCCTGTAGAAGATGCTATGTTTGGTGTTGATGGTGTAGCCTATTTAAATAAAATAAATGGAAATGCTTCATCTGGAGATCCAGATTATAGATTGAATCGTTCTTTTTATGATTTAGATAAGCGCACTATTGATCCATTGATTTTAGAATATGTTTCCAAAATCAAAGAGAGAGCAATTACCGATAGTTCTGCCATGGTTACTTTCAACGTTCTGTTAAAAGATGAAGTTTTAAAAGAGAGTAAGAAGTTTAAACCAAGGTTATTTACTGGTGGTTCCTTACCATTATTATTGGTTTCAAAACAAATGCTTGGTATGGCATGTCGAATGATTATGCTGAATCGCATGAAGTTTGAGACTGTTCAAGGTTTGAATGTCGAATCACCGGAATGGGGTGAATTATATAATGAATTAACACAATTCGGCCCAGAACGAATAGTTGCGGGAGATTTTAGTAAATTCGATAAAAACATCCATAAAGGTGCGATACGTTTAGCTTTCGGTATACTGAGAAAGATTTGTGTCTTATCGGGTAATTATGATGCCCGTGAATTGAGAATATTAGACTTAGTTATAGATGCTATTTCCGATCCAGTGTACAGTATGTATGGAACCTTATTTATGCTTAGTTGTGGTGAACCATCTGGTCACTTTTTAACAACAACAATAAATTCCATAGTAGTTTCTATGTACATACGTTTAGCTTGGTTACATGAGTTTGGAGAAGTTCAAACTTTTAGAGAAAACGTTTGCTTATATACTATGGGGGATGACCATATTATGGGTATCAAGAAGAATGGATTTGGATTTGATATAATTAAGAATCGACTCGGTGATTGTGGAATAATTTATACTGGTAATGATAAAAGTGGTCCTGACCCAGAGAGATTAACCCACATTGATAGGTGTGACTTTTTAAAGAGAAAGTTCACATATGAAGATTATCCGTATAAAAAGTATGGCATTATGACGAGTCCGATTGAAATGGACACTATATATAAAGTCTTGAATTTTTATGTTGATAGTAAAGCCATGACACCATTGGAGCATACAATAGAATGTGTTACTAATGCTTTAGAGTTTTTAGCTCACCATGGAGAGAGTGTGTATAATAGTTTTGGTGGAAAAATACACAAAAAGATTAAGGAAGTGTATCCTTATTACAATTATTTGTCTTACACAGAAATGTGGGACAAAATAGCTACTCGTCGAGCTTATCGACGAGAGTTCATTACTAATAATGCTGAGGATAACGGCCATTCCTCTGACAACGTGGCACGCTCTTATGAGTTTAATAATTCAGATATGGATAATACAATGATAGGTAGTGACTCTTCCTTAAATAAGTCAACCCCTGTAAGTACTGGAGACTTACAACAAAATTTAGTTTTCGTTGATGATGCTGGTATCGTCAAGAAAGAGTATGAAAAGGGCAGCCAAAATGGTTTGATCTGCTCTATACAACCAATGACCGAATTGGGTGATTTTTTCCGACGCCCAATTAAAATTAATACCACTAACTGGACTGGAGCGGATGCCGAGTTGTCCTTCTTAACAACTTTAAACCCGTGGGCTCTTTGGCTTAATGATCCAATTATTAAGAATAAATTACAGTCTTATCGGAATTTTCGTGGTGATATGCATCTGCGTTTTACAATTAACAGCAATAAGTTTCTTTATGGAACTGTTGCTATTTATTATGAACCTTTGTACGATTTATCCACTTATACAGTCCGTACTAGGTATACATCTGGCTCACAATGTCCTGGTGTACGGCTTGGTACATCGCACAATTTCACACAGGAAATGGAATTACCATTTGTGTGGATTACCGATTGGTTTGAGATAACAAAAGCAGCTAGTTTGACTAGAACTCTGGGACGATTACGATACCAGATTATTAATCAACTGCGTAGTGTTAGTGCAATAACATCAGCTACTGATAGTGTAGAGATATCAACGTTTTGTTGGATGGAGAATATTCAATTATCCGGTCCAACGATGATAGATACAGTATCTGCATCTGATGAATCAGAACTCAAGGAAGCTTCTGGTGTGCTTAGTGGACCTGCTAGTGCTGTAGCGTCTGTCTCTGGTGCTGTTGCCAACACTATGGGCGATTCATTAATTGGACGATTGGCACGCTCTACTGAAATAGGATCTTCTGCTATGTCAGGTATAGCCAGATTGTGGGGTTTTTCGAAACCCAATATTATTGATGGTAATGATATGATTAAACAGAACCCTTTTGGTAATACAGCTGTTTGTTTAGGTGGTGATCCTGCTGTCAAGTTGACAGTTGATCCCAAACAAGAGTTAACTATAGATGGTACATACACAGGATTAACAAATTCTGATGATATGGCTATACATGCTGTTGCATGTAGAGAATCATATATAGGTAACTTCGATTTTAGTACACTTGTTACAACTGATCAACAAATTCAGTCTATAGCTGTTAGACCTATAATGCCAACTACGATAGCATCTCCTAATTTAGATTCAGGTATGGAGTTACCTGCTATTACTTTTGCTACATTGCCTTTTGAGTATTGGCGTGGTAGCATTGATTATAGGTTTGAAATAGTTTGTACACCATTTCATAAAGGTAGATTAAGATTTACATACGAACCAAGTAGTGATGTTGTCACTCCTGGCACTGTGTATAATCGAAATTTTTCGCATATAATTGATATTTCTGAAACCACAGATTTTTCAATTAGAGTGGAATGGTCTCAGCCTGAGCATTGGAGACCAGTTAACGCTGCTGAGATATTACCACAGGATAACAATCCAGGTGATACTTATCATTTGAGTGCTAGTAATATATCTGACGTTGACAACGGACAAATTAAGGTTAATGTCGTTAACGAACTATCAATACCAGACAGATCGTTATCATTTTTACCGACAGCAGTATACATTAATGTATACGTTAAAGCTGGTCCAGATTTTCAGGTGTCAGTTCCAACTACAGAGGCGATTAACAGACTTTGTGCATTTCCAATAGGTGCAGCATCCTTAGAAATTGTTGCTAGGACAATGGAGGATGAAGTTATACCTGAAAAACAGATCGTACAGGATGACCAAGAGTGTTGTACAAGTCCCATGATGTCTCCAGAACCTGACGCTAATTTAGTATATTTTGGTGAGACTATTCAAAGTTTTAGAACTTTAGTTAAAAGATATGCTTATTTGGCAGCTGTCAGATATCCTAGCACAGTTTTGCAATCCGCAACGCAAAACTATAAAATAAAAATTCCCAGATTTCCATTGTTACCTGGTGACGCCGCAAACGGTGTTTACAATAATGGAACATTTAATACAAATGTCGTAGGTTGGACATTTGCATCTTATTTGTCTCTGGGTTACGTCACTGAACGAGGTTCATTGAGGTACAAAATGGTCACCACCAGACCTGGTAACACCGGTATGACCGGTGTTGTTACAAGATTTCCCTGGTTTCCCGTTGAGGGAGTATCAGAGTTTTACAATACCACTGCAGGTGATATATATTTAGTAGCTGATACAGATTATAATTTAAATAAGAAGTATCTAGCTGATAATGTTACATCTGGCAATGGATCATTTCTTTGTGACATAGGTAACCAACCTGGTGTAGAATTTGAAGTTCCATTTCAAACAAATATAAGGTTTAGGCCTGCATCTGATCGAGATAGAACTTATAATTCTAAGTTTCTGCTCTTTACAGATGCTTATGACCAAACCGCAATAGTTAGCATTAATTCGTTTTCGGATTCTGCTGGCTTGAATGACGTTAGAAAGTATTTACATGCTTTCTACTGTGCCGCAGGTGAAGATTTTAATCTTCACTGGTTTGTTGGCGCAGCAACCGTATATTCATATACCCTTTAACCAGGGGGTATAAAAACCCGTACTCAGGGTATAAACGAGTACCACCGCGACGTGTGGGGTGGGGATATGTTTAATACATATTCGAGACGGCTAATGTAGCTATAAAAATACATTTGCATTGGCCGTTTCGGCCAGTGCACGTAGATTTTAAATAGTTACTGCATACATGACAGGCAAGAGGAGTTTAACGTGAACAATTTCTCCTCCATAAAAATAAAACAACAGACTGTTGTTTCCTGTGTTCACATTGCAATTAGCAAGATGCGCACGTAACCTTTCCA
>Ga0232123_1000174_pt1 | contig 9089 bp, 7 predicted proteins | sample 011ome_27_FD_181511 | JGI IMG/M metagenome (GOLD analysis project Ga0232123, IMG submission 181511) | Metatranscriptome of coastal salt marsh microbial communities from the Groves Creek Marsh, Skidaway Island, Georgia - 011504AT... | ecosystem: Environmental > Aquatic > Marine > Intertidal zone >...
CATGCCGTAAAGTTCGAGCTTCGAATAGATAAACGGCTTGAACAGTTCGAGCGCCATCTTCTTCGGCAGGCCGCACTGGTGCAGCTTGAGCTCCGGCCCGACAACGATGACCGAACGGCCGGAATAATCGACGCGTTTGCCGAGAAGGTTCTGGCGGAAACGGCCCTGCTTGCCTTTGAGCATGTCGCTGAGCGATTTCAGCGGACGTTTGTTGGCGCCCGTGATCGTGCGCCCGCGACGGCCGTTGTCGAACAACGCATCGACAGATTCCTGCAGCATGCGTTTTTCGTTCCGGACGATGATGTCCGGTGCGCGCAGCTCGATCAGGCGCTTCAGGCGGTTATTACGGTTGATGACCCGGCGATACAGGTCGTTCAGGTCCGACGTCGCAAAACGGCCGCCATCCAGCGGCACCAGCGGACGAAGCTCCGGCGGAATAACCGGAATGACTTCGAGGATCATCCATTCCGGGCGTGCGCCGGATTCCAGGAACGATTCAACCAGCTTCAGCCGCTTGACGTATTTCTTGCGCTTGGCTTCGGAACCGGTCTCGCGCATATCGACGCGAAGTTCGTCGCGCTCCTGCTCAAGATCGATTTCCGACAGCATCTTCTTCAGCGCTTCGGCGCCGATCATGGCCTCGAACGCGTCTTCGCCGTATTCGTCCTGCGCGTCTATGAAGGCCTCTTCCGACAGAAGCTGGCCTTCCTCGAGCGGCGAAAGGCCGGGCTCGGTAACGATGTAATTTTCGAAATACAGGACCCGCTCGACGCTTTTCAGCGTCATGTCCAGAAGCAGCGCGATGCGGCTGGGCAGAGACTTCAGGAACCAGATATGCGCAACCGGCGAGGCCAGCTCGATATGGCCCATGCGCTCGCGCCGGACCTTCGACAGAGTGACTTCAACGCCGCATTTCTCGCAGATAATGCCGCGATACTTCATCCGCTTGTATTTACCGCACAGGCATTCGTAATCCTTGATCGGCCCGAAAATCCGGGCGCAGAACAGGCCGTCCCGCTCCGGCTTGAAGGTACGGTAATTGATGGTTTCCGGCTTTTTGATCTCCCCGTAAGACCACGAGCGGATTCGCTCCGGGCTCGCGATGGAAATCTGGATCTGGTCGAAGCTCTGGGCAGTGCTGACCTGTCCGAAGATGTTCATCAATTCATTCATCAGCCGTCTCCTGGCATTTGCGGCCACTACAAAAATCGCAGCAGCCTCTCGTCAATTTGTTACGCCGTCAAAGCAGAAAGTCCCGGGGTCAGGACTCCTGGTTCAACTCGACGTTCAGGCAAAGCGATTTCAGTTCCTTCACAAGCACGTTGAAGGATTCCGGAATGCCCGCCTCGAAAGTATCGTCGCCACGCACGATTGCCTCGTAGACCTTCGTTCGGCCCGACACGTCGTCCGACTTGACCGTCAGCATCTCCTGCAGCGTATACGCCGCGCCATACGCCTCAAGCGCCCACACTTCCATTTCGCCGAAGCGCTGGCCGCCGAACTGCGCCTTGCCGCCCAGCGGCTGCTGGGTGACGAGGCTGTACGGACCGATCGACCGGGCATGGATCTTGTCGTCCACGAGATGGTGCAGTTTCATCATATAGATGTAACCGACCGTCACCTGACGATCGAACCGTTCGCCGGTGCGGCCGTCATGCAGGGTCACCTGACCCGAGGAGTCCAGACCGGCCTGTTCGAGCAGCTCGACGATATCTTCCTCGTGCGCCCCGTCGAAAACGGGGGTCGCCATCGGCACGCCGGGCCGCAGATTGCCCGCAAGCTCGATAAGCTGCGGATCCTCCAGTCCTGCGATATCTTCGTCGTAGGTCTCCTTGCCGTAGATGGCCTGCATCTCGTCACGCAGCTGGGACATCTTGCCCTCGCGCACGGCCTTGTCGAGCATGAGGCCGATCTTCTTGCCGAGACCGGCTGAAGCCCAGCCGAGATGGGTTTCGAGAATCTGGCCCACGTTCATGCGCGACGGCACGCCGAGCGGGTTCAGCACGATGTCAACGTTCGTGCCGTCCTCGAGGTACGGCATGTCTTCAAGTGGCGAGATCTTGGAGATAACACCCTTGTTGCCATGACGGCCGGCCATCTTGTCGCCCGGCTGCAGCTTGCGCTTCACCGCCACGAACACCTTGACCATCTTCATCACGCCGGGCGGAAGTTCGTCGCCGCCCTGGAGTTTCTCGACCTTGTTCTCGAACCGGTCCTGAAGACGTTTTTCGCTTTCCTGGAACTGCTTGCGCAATGCCTCGACGTTCTCCATGACCTTGTCGTTCTTGACGTTGATCTGTGCCATCTGACGTGCGGTCAGCTCGTTGAGCAGGCTCTGGGTAACACGCGCACCCTCGCTCACCTGCTTGGGACCGGACACGATCGTCTGGTTCATCAGCAGGTCCTGCAGACGGGCAGAGAACGAACGCTCCAGAATTTCGAGCTCGTCGTCACGGTCCTTCGCGAGGCGTTCGATCTCTTCGCGTTCGATCGCCATTGCGCGCTCGTCCTTGTCGACGCCCCGGCGCGAAAACACGCGGACTTCAACGACGGTCCCCGCCACACCCGGCGGCAGCTTGAGCGACGTATCGCGCACATCGGAGGCTTTCTCGCCGAAGATGGCCCGCAGGAGCTTTTCTTCCGGGGTCATCGGGCTTTCACCCTTCGGCGTCACCTTGCCGACAAGAATATCGCCGGGGTTCACCTCGGCGCCGATATAGACGATGCCGGCCTCATCCAGGCTTTTCAGCGCTTCTTCACCGACATTCGGAATATCGCGCGTGATTTCTTCCTGACCGAGCTTCGTGTCCCGCGCCATGATTTCGAATTCCTCGATGTGGATCGAGGTGAACACATCGTCGCGGACGATACGTTCGGAAATCAGGATAGAATCTTCGAAGTTGTAGCCGTTCCAGGGCATGAACGCGACGAGCACGTTGCGGCCGAGGGCCAGTTCGCCCAGTTCCGTCGACGGACCGTCGGCGATGATGTCCTGAGCTTCTACGCGGTCCCCGACTTTCACCAGGGGACGCTGCGTGATGCAGGTGTTCTGGTTGGAGCGCTGGAATTTCCGAAGATTGTAGATATCCACGCCCGGCGCCGACAGGGACGTCTCGTCGGTGGCGCGGATGACGATACGGGTCGCATCGACCTGATCGACAATGCCCGGGCGTTTGGCGACGGTTGCCGCGCCCGATCCGCGTGCAACGGCTTCTTCCATGCCGGTGCCGACCAGCGGCGCTTCGGCACGCACCAGCGGCACGGCCTGACGCGACATGTTCGATCCCATCAGCGCGCGGTTGGCGTCATCGTTTTCAAGGAACGGAATAAGCGCCGCGGCGACCGAAACGAGCTGCTTCGGCGAGACGTCGATCATGTCGATCGTCTCCGGACGGGCCATGATGAACTCACCGCCCTGGCGGCAACTGACCAGTTCTTCCTCGAACTTGCCATCCTTGTCGAGCACGGCGTTCGCCTGGGCAATCGTGAACTGCCCTTCCTCGATCGCCGAGTGATAGACGACCTCGTCCGTCACCTTGCCGTTATCTACCCGGCGGTAAGGCGTCTCGATGAAGCCATACTGGTTGACCCGCGCATAAGTGGCGAGCGAATTGATCAGGCCGATATTCGGACCTTCAGGCGTTTCGATCGGGCAGATCCGGCCATAATGGGTCGGATGCACGTCACGAACCTCGAAGCCCGCGCGTTCGCGCGTCAGGCCGCCCGGCCCGAGGGCCGACAGCCGGCGTTTATGAGTGATCTCGCTGAGCGGATTGGTCTGATCCATGAACTGCGAAAGCTGCGACGAACCGAAGAACTCCCGGACTGCGGCGGCAGCCGGCTTCGCGTTGATCAGATCGTGCGGCATGACCGAGTCCAGATCGATCGAGCTCATGCGCTCGCGGATCGCCCGCTCCATGCGCAGCAGACCGATGCGATACTGATTTTCCATCAGCTCGCCGACCGAGCGTACACGGCGGTTGCCGAGGTGATCGATATCGTCGATTTCGCCCTTGCCGTCTTTCAGATTTACCAGCGTTTTGACAACGGCGAGGATGTCTTCGCGGCGCATGACACGAAGCGTGTCGTCGCCTTCGACATTCAGGCGCGCGTTCATCTTCACGCGTCCCACCGCAGACAGGTCGTAGCGTTCCGAATCGAAAAACAGGCTCTGGAACATGGCCTGGGCCGTTTCCAGCGTCGGCGGCTCGCCCGGACGCATTACCCGGTAAATATCCATCAGCGCTTCTTCACGCGAGCGGTTACGGTCCACCGCGAGGGTATTGCGGATATACGGGCCGACATTCGTGTGGTCGATCGCGAGCGTGTTGAAGGATTTTACGCCGGCTTCGCTGAGCAGTTCGAGCTTCTCTTCGTCGACTTCGTCCCCGGCTTCGACGAAAATCTCGCCGGTTTCCTCATTGATGATGTCTTCGGCGAAATAGCGGCTGTAAAGGTCTTCCTCCAGAACGAGGATCTCCCTCAGGCCATCCTCCTCGAGCTTGCGAATGCTGCGTGGCGTCAGCTTTTCGCCGGCCGCGACAACCACATCGCCGGTTTTGGCATCGATCATGTCATGCGTCAGCTTCACGCCGCGCATCGCCTCGGGATCAAAGGCCGTCCGCCAGCCTTCCTTGCCGAGCGTGAACGTGATCTTGTCATAGAAGTATCCGAGGATATCCTCGATGCTCATGCCGACAGCCTGCTCGGGCGGCAACTGGGCGCCTTCCTCGGCAAGTTCGATGCGCTTCTGCGCCGTCTCGTCGGAATCGAGGGCCATAAGCAACGTGGTCACCGGCAGTTTGCGCCGGCGATCGATACGGACATGGACGATGTCCTTGGCGTCGAATTCGAAATCGAGCCAGGAACCGCGATAGGGGATGACACGCGCGGCAAACAGGAATTTGCCGGACGAGTGGGACTTGCCCTTGTCATGATCGAAGAACACGCCCGGCGACCGGTGCATCTGGGAGACGATAACCCGCTCCGTGCCGTTCACGACGAATGTGCCCATGTTCGTCATCAGGGGCATGTCGCCCATGTAGACGTCCTGCTCCTTGATGTCGCGGACCGAACGCGCGCCGGTTTCCTCGTCGACATCGAACACCACGAGACGGAGGGTGACCTTCAGCGGCGCCGCATACGTGATGTCGCGCTGTTGGCATTCCTCAACGTCGTATTTCGGCTGTTCGAGCTCGTAGCTTACGAATTCGAGCGTGCCCCGCTCGGAGAAGTCGCTGATCGGGAAAACCGACTTGAAGACTTCCTGCAGACCGCTGTCTTCTCGATCCTCGACCGGCGTATGGATCTGCAAGAAGGCATCATAGGAACTCTTTTGCACCTCGATCAGGTTCGGCATAGGCGCCACTGCGCGAATGCGTCCGAAATCCTTACGAATGCGCTTACGTTCTGTAAACGACTTTGCCATGTTGACCTCTCACGAATCCAAAATTTGCCCACGCGAAGGCGCAGGCCCAATAACAATAGCGAACGCTGCCGCACCGCGCCGAGGCGCGGGCGGCAAACATCCGATAGATAGTGCTGAAAGCAGACGAAGTGTCATTATTTGACTTCGACCGACGCTCCCGCTTCTTCCAGCCTCTTCTTGAGCTCGGCAGCTTCGTCCTTGCTGACGGCTTCTTTAACAGGCTGAGGTGCGCCCTCGACCAGGTCTTTGGCTTCTTTGAGGCCGAGACCGGTAATTGCACGCACTTCCTTGATCACGTTGATCTTTTTGTCGCCGGCGCCCGTCAGGATGACGTCGAATTCATCCTTTTCTTCGGCAGCAGCGCCGCCCGCATCAGCACCACCGGCAGCCGCAACGGCAACCGGCGCAGCGGCGGAAACGCCCCACTTCTCTTCGAGCATCTTGGACAACTCAGCCGCCTCGAGGACGGTGAGGTTCGAAAGATCGTCTGCGATCTGTTCTAGGTTAGCAGCCATTTCTATATCTCCTTGGCTTGAACTTGGTTTCTGGTTATCGGCTCAGGCGGCCTCGCCCTGCTCGGCACGTGCAGCAAGCACGCGCGCGAGTTGTCCCGCCGGCGCTTGCGTCACGCCTGCGATACGGGTGGCCGGTGTCTGGATCATGCCAACGAGCTTTCCGCGCAGTTCGTCAAGCGAAGGAAGCTTGGCGAGTGCGTTGATGCCCGACACGTCCAGAGCCTGTTCTGACAGACCGCCGCCGAGGATCTGGAACTTGTCGTTCCCCTCGGCAAACTTGACCGCAACACGTGCGGCCGCGACGGGATCTTCTGAATAGGCGATCGCCGTCGGTCCTTTGAACAGGTCACTCAAGTGCGCGAACTTCGTGCCCTCGAGTGCGAGACGTGTGAGCCGATTTTTGGTCACTTTGAAGCTGGCGCCCGCCTGACGCATTTCCTGACGAAGCTCCGTCGATTGCGCAACAGTCAAACCGCTTTGACTGGTTACAACAACAAGCGTTGCCTCGGAGAAAGCGTCGTTAAACGAAGCGACCAGTTCTTCTTTTTGTGTCCGGTCCACTCAGTAGTCTCCACTTTTTTGGAACGTCACACCCGTTAAGGCGCTCGGTTCCTGTTGCGTCTGAATCCGCGGCTCGCCGCGAATCCGGCTCGCCTGTCCCAGAAGTTCAAGCTCTGACCGGCAGACTCGACTGTCTGCCGCAAATTGCTCTTACAACCGTCTGTGCAGGCGGATTGCCATTACCCGGATCGGCATTTCTGCTTTCACCGGACCTGCAGTCTCGGACAGGTCGGGTTTCCCTTGTTGCGTTGCCGCAAACGCGGGAAGCCCTGTTTACGGCCCCGAAAGGCCGCAAATTTCGTTCAGTGCTGGCTAGCGCGCTCCAGGAGCGGTCCAATGTCCAGCTTGATCCCCGGCCCCATCGTCGACGAGATCGAGATCTTTTGAATGTAAGTACCTTTTGCGCCCGCAGGCTTTGCCTTGTTTACGGCATCGACGAGGCTGCAGATGTTTTCAGCGATATCGCCCTCGGCGAAACTCGCCTTGCCGACACCGACATGAATGATACCGGCCTTCTCGACGCGATACTCAACCTGGCCGCCCTTGGCGTCCTGGACGGCCTTCGCGACATCCTGCGTCACCGTGCCGAGCTTCGGGTTGGGCATCATGCCCTTGGGGCCCAGCACTTTGCCGAGACGTCCGACGACAGGCATCATATCGGGGGTGGCAATAACGCGATCGAAATTGATCTCGCCCTGCTCCACCGCGGCCGCCAGATCGTCTGCACCGACAACATCGGCACCTGCCGCCGTCGCCTCATCGGCCTTGTCGCCCTTCGCAAACACGGCGACGCGGACCGTTTTACCGGTGCCCTTCGGCAACGAGACGACACCGCGGACCATCTGGTCAGCGTGACGGGGATCGACACCGAGATTCATCGAAATCTCGATGGTCTCGTCAAACTTGGCCTTCGCCTTTTCCTTCAGCATCCTGACCGCTGCGTCGAGATCGTAGGACGCATCGCGATCGATACCTTCATAAGCGCCGCTGATGCGCTTTCCCTTTTTTGCCATCGTCTTATCCCCTCACCTGAATGCCCATGGACCGCGCTGATCCGGACAGGGTCTTCACGGCGGATTCGATCGTGTTTGCATTCAGATCCGCCATTTTTATCTGGGCGATTTCCTCCAGCTGCTTGCGTGTGACCGCGCCGACAACCTCGGTACCCGGGGTCTTGGCACCCTTGTTCTGCTTTGCCGCTTTCTTGATGAAATAGGAAGCCGGCGGCGTCTTCGTCTCGAACGAAAACGATTTATCCGCAAATACCGTGATCACGGTCGGAATCGGGATGCCCTTGTCCTGGTCCTGCGTGGCGGCATTGAATGCCTTGCAGAATTCCATGATGTTGAGCCCGGCCTGACCGAGAGCAGGACCGATAGGCGGCGACGGGTTTGCCGCGCCGGCCGGAACCTGCAGTTTAATATAACCTGTTATCTTCTTTGCCATTCGTCCTCACCGTTCGTAAGGGCGCGGTACGGCTTTGGCGAGCCTCCCGCACAATTCGCATCCCGGAAACCCGCGATACCTCAACTACCCCAATGCGCAATAATGCGCCGTGCTCCGGGGATCAGAGCTTTTCGACCTGCCCGTATTCGAGTTCAACCGGCGTTGCACGACCGAAAATCGACACCGCCACCTTCAAGCGGGCGCGTTCTTCATCCACATCCTCGACCATCGCATTGAAGGACGTGAACGGACCATCGGAAACCCTCACCTGCTCGCCAATCTCGAAAGTGACCGACGGCTTCGGCCGCTCGACACCTTCCTGGACCTGATGCAGGATACGCTGCGCCTCGGCTTCGGAAATCGGGGACGGCTTGTTATCCGCCCCGAGAAAACCGGTTACCTTCGGCGTGTCCTTGACCAGATGCCATGCATCGTCGGTCATTTCCATCTTGGCGAGCACATACCCCGGAAAGAACTTCCGCTCTGCGTTCACCTTCGCGCCACGACGCATCTGGACGACCTCTTCCATCGGGACAAGGACCTCCTCGATGAGGTCATCGAGACCTGTTTGCTGCGCCTGCTCGCGGATCGACTGAGCGACCTTGCTCTCGAACCCCGAATAAACGTGAACAACATACCAACGTGCCGTCATGATCTATTAGCCTCCGAGCCCGAGAATGGCTTTGACACCAACCGACAACACCTGATCGACAAGAAGAAAAAACACAGACGAGATCGCAACGAAGATGAAGACCATCATCGTCGTGACCATTGTTTCGCGCCGCGACGGCCAAGTGACTTTCGCCATCTCGCGCCGAACCTGCTGTACGAATTCGCCTGGGTTCGCCTTCGCCATTTACGTCTTAAACTTTCACTTGCCGTTCAGATTTTCCGGACGCCGTTCCGGGTGGCAGGAGTGGAGGGACTCGAACCCACAACCCCCGGTTTTGGAGACCGGTGCTCTGCCAATTGAGCTACACTCCTAGCGTCCGTCGACTAACCGGCCAACTTATGCCGAGATGGAAGCGACGACGCCGGCACCGACGGTGCGGCCGCCTTCGCGGATTGCAAAACGCAGACCTTCATCCATCGCGATCGGTGCGATCAGCTCGACATCCATCGAGATGTTGTCGCCGGGC
>Ga0232123_1000182_pt1 | contig 8960 bp, 2 predicted proteins | sample 011ome_27_FD_181511 | JGI IMG/M metagenome (GOLD analysis project Ga0232123, IMG submission 181511) | Metatranscriptome of coastal salt marsh microbial communities from the Groves Creek Marsh, Skidaway Island, Georgia - 011504AT... | ecosystem: Environmental > Aquatic > Marine > Intertidal zone >...
CTTTAAAGATGTTGGATAATTCGCTGGTTATAAAAATTATTATTACTTCTAAAACCTGCCAGCGTCTCGGAACTCCTATTATTGGAATTATTACCCTTAAGATCGCAGTCTGTGGATTGCGCGTGAAACAGCTTCGGCTAAAAGCGCGATTCCATTCTGTGCAGGCGAAGAGAAGGCGAGACCTTCTACATCGTAGATGACGATGTTTTCTTTTAATAGATGATCTTGGCGAATTGTTTACTGCTTGAGAAATAGCAACGGCTTAGTAGCGAAGAATGTTTAATGAACACTGACACCCGCGCCGTGCGGGTACGGTAGTCTGTGGCTACCTACGGTAGGTATTCGCCTCTAGGTCGAGGTACACTAGGATCCGTGAGGATCCACCCTATGGAATATTAGCATCGCTAATGTGTAGTGTAGAATTGCGAATCTCAAATCAATCACCTTCACATCAGGTATATGATGTATTTGGAAGCCTTCTCGTTCTCGTTTCATTGGAATTTACAAAAGTTAAAATCATCTCATTTTCTCTATTCTAAATCTCCAGTCATCCCATTATGTTATCGCTTTCAAAAACTCCCGCTACGACCGTACCGCCTTCCCGGTACGGGTCGTCCAACCCCACTCCTCTTGAGGAGACGCGATCTCCTTTCTATATTGCAGCTGAAGAACACTTCAGAGATGTTGGCAATGAAGCATACGCAGATACGTACATTGTTGACGAGACTCCATTGGGCAGACATTTGAAGACCTTTGACGGGAACCGTGCCTTTGTGTACCAATCCGTCATGCGCACATTTATTGGAGGTGTTTACCAACCCTACTTAAATGAGCGCATTTTCAATGGCCTTCTTGTATCCCAAGAGCCTCTCACTGAGGCTCAAGACGGTACATTTCCTCTGACCCCTACATTCTCTCCCCGGCCTGCAACGGCGAGAGACCTCACAGTCCGTGACCTTTCCAATATACCATGCACTGATCCCGCCCCTCCCGAACTATTCCCCTCTGATGATGGCCCTTTGGCCACTATCTTAGAGGAGATTTGTACTGGGATTCAAATGCAAGATGCTGATGAGCTTCCGCCTGCTCTAGGTGGCTGGTGCTCTAAGTTTTTCGGTTATATGACTGGATCGCGGAAAATGAAGACTCCCGACACTGACAGTTCGAATGACATCGAGACATCTTATGCCTTTTTGCGATCTGAGAATTTGTCAATCTTGGAAGCGTTCCGTTGGTTCATCAAAAACTGGCGTTCGGCTTTCAATTGTCCGTTAGGCAAGCATTTTATCAATCTTCTTGGTTGCGCGATTGCTTTAGGCTTTATGGATGAGTCCTGGGGAGTCCTCGAGAGTCAAACTTTCACTCTCTACCGAATCAAGTTGGAAGACTTCAAGGATCTCCCACGCATGCTCGACTTTCTTTTTGAAGCTATGAACTATTTTGTCGAAAGTAGTGTTGCATCGTATACATCGGGCTCTTTGGCTCCCTTTTTGTATGAGAAGACTATGAGTACAACCCTTGATGAGGCCTATGAGTGCATTTTGAACGTGCACGGAGCTCTTAAGAGGAAGGAAGTATCTTTGTCGAATTTCGATTGGCACGATCTTGCCATGAAACTCAAGAAGGCCCGTGAACTCTATGAGTGCGCTGTGATGGTGGCCCCAGGTGGGTCATTACACCGTAAACTTCTCTTGGCGCGTCTTACTAACTTGAAATCGTGGGAATACGAGTTCAATGGATTGCGAGGCGGTGGTGATCTCGTTAAGCAGGCCGTTGGTCTTGTTTACTATGGCTTGCCTGGTTGCGGCAAATCGGTTCTCACAAATATGTCCTTCCGCTTCAATGCGGCCGTGTTTAATGAGGAATTTGATCCTGCTACGGTGGCCGACATCGTCACGGGAGATGCTTACGATTCCAAAGTCACTAATATCACTCGCTACATCCGCATGGATGATGTCGGAAATCGCCCTTTGATATACGATCCATCATTGGGTATCGCCAAGATGCTACAAATTTGCAACAATGTCCAGTTTACTGCTGTCAAAGCAGAAGCTGAGGACAAGGGCAAGGTCAATCCAGATATTGCCCTAGCGGCTGGTACTACTAACAAGAAGCATCTCGATATGTCTTTGCTCAGTTGTGAACCAAACGCTCTGCGAAGGCGCATCGTTCGTATCGATGTTGTGGTGATGAAACCATTTGCAACTCCTATCGGTGGTGTTGACTCTTACAAGGTCGATGCTGCCAATCTTCCTGATGTTATGGTTGGTGGCGTGCCCTTTAAGCCCATCCAACTCTTCACAATGAACGGTGTGTGTCCTGAAGGTTACCACCCTATGACAATGCTTGACCGGCGTACGAACAAAATGACCATATGCGAGGATTTGGGGATTCACGATTTTCTCTATTTCCTTGAGCAACTGCTTCTCTCTCATAGAGCAGAGCAGGAGCGCCATATGGAAAGAAATGCGAATATGGTTTTCACGAAATGCAAGAAGTGTGAAAGAGTTTGCTGCACTTGTGATGTTGTGCCTCCACTTTGTCCGGCTGATGATGACTCCAATCAATCTTCAGACTGTAGTGAGAGTGACTTTCCAGATGGTCAGGGCGTGAGCGTTCCTGTCACTCTTACTGATGCTCTACCCAAATTGCCCCCTTTGCGACATCCCGATGATACGAAGCCTCGTGTTCCGGGTTACCGCGACACCAGTCATGATATCATTCTGACTGAGGCAGACGCTGGTCAATATGAAGATACTTCTGCTTGTGCTTTAGTTGGGCGGCGTTATGCTCGATTGACCCAACTTTCCCGCATTTCAGTTAACGAGCAATATGTGTCGGATGACGAATCGGGGCAATTTTCAGATGCTGAAGTTCCCGACCAGACAGACCCCACACCAGTGGTCCCAACTGAGATCCAATTGCCTTCCACTCTACGTGCTACTGCCAAAGAGTGGACATCTTCTTTTTCTGATGGCAAGCGCGAGATCCATATCAAGAGGGTTCAGAATCAGGCGTACACGTTCTATGATTCCTTCTTCAATCGTATGAGTAAACGCATCAACAAATTCCTGTGGTCACAATCTGGTTTTGTTGGGGACTTCATGAATCTCCCTATGTTTGCTAAGCGTGCTGTCACCACAAAAGCTGCAGATGTTATCATGGACGTTGTCGCCCAAGACATGCGCTTTCAGTGGTGGTATTGGATCCCAGATGAATGGTGGAACTCGACTTCTGTCAAGCTAGCCACCCGGATCATGCCCCCTGAGGAATTGCATCGCGAAATTATACGTGCCAGGCGATGTTTTATCGCTAGCGGTGTTCTTGGGATCGTTTCTTTGATTGGAATTGGTTTCACTTTCGCCAAACCAGTTCCCACTGTTATCACTGGCGAATTCCGTGAATTCTTGAATCTTTGCGCAAAAAGGTATTCATTACTCGGAAACCTGGCCGTCACCCCTGCAAAATCTAAAGCTCTCACTAAGCACGATATAGGGTGGATTGGACTTGGCATAGCACTACCGATGTGGATTTGGAATGGGTTCAGGTATAAGTGGATTGATCGTGATGCTCATGTCTACTTGACAAATCGCCGTGGTGTTATCTCGCAAAGCGCTCAGCTTGAGCGGGAAAAATATGCTCCACAAATCAAGATGTTGTTGACCGCTATTTCAGTTGCAGCCGGTGGCTTTGTCGCATACCAATTTTTTAATTGGTTCACAGACTCACCGGTTAAAGAACCCGAATCTACGCCCGAAGGGAAGCCTTGCGTGGTTTCCGGTGCGGTAGAAAATCAATTTTTCATGCAGACAGACGAAGAATCTCTTCGGAAGAAGAATGCTGTCATCGATCCGTGGAAAGCTCATAATGTGGCCGTCAAAATGTCATATCGAAATCCAACAATGACAGATTCACAGTTGCGCGCCATGATTCTCAAAAATCTAAGCGCAATATTTGATTGTTCTGATTCTAAGGAGAAGTTCGTGTGCAATGGTCTTTGGATAGCCACGGGTTTACTTTTGGTCCCAAAGCATGTCGTTCCGAAAGGAGAAGTGCGCTGGAAAATTGTTGATACTCGCGAAGGTTGCTCCGAATCCCCCAAAGTTGTGACTCCTTCATGTTCTTTTGGTCCTGAACATGGTGATTGGGCCGTTGTTTCCATATCCTCTCGATCCAAGCGAAATCTGATTCCATATTTTTCCGGTCCCGACAGGAAACTCGAAGCTGACTTTGTATGGCGGTCGCCAGAAACCCTTGGTATTGATGTTGATTTCTCCCAATTACCTGGGCATCTTGCCTTCGATGAGAGGCATAACAAGGCCCAAGTGATAATGTGGAAATGGCCCTCCAAAACGTTCTTAGGCGCTTGCGGTGGGGTCTATTTGTCCCGCGGCGCCAACCCAGGCATCTTGGGCATCCATGTTGGGGGTGATCTCAGCGATTTGTCGATCGGGATGTCCTATTGTCCTACACAGCAGCAACTGTCTGATGTTCTTGTCGCATTTGCTAACAAGCCTGGTTTTATCTTCTCCGCTGAGCAGCCTTCGAGCATTGCCCGGTCCGTCAACGGTTCACCCACTTTCTCTGAGAGTAAGGTGCTCCCGGATCGCAATTTACTTGCGGCTACTGAGTGGTTGAAGGCACAAGAATCCACTCCTCCCATTCAAAATCAGGGAGCTAGTTATGTTGGAGTACGTCCAAGTTCAGCTTTCTATAAATCTCGTGCTGTTGATACTATCATTGCTGATTCTGTGAGGAAGCTCTGGCCCGAAGCCAAATTTGGCAAACCCCGGTTCGGCCGAAGTATGTGGGCGCGTTCCGCGCGCTTTTCGTTCGATACCACACCTGGCATGCCACTTGAAGATCTAGAATGGGCCTATCTCGATTATATGACAAAATTTCAGATCATATCCCCCTTTCTCAAGCAGCATCTTCGTCCCCTCACTTGGGATGAGATATTGAATGGTATACCTGCGGTGCGTTTCATTGATGCTATGAATTGGAGTTCTTCCATGGGGATTAATTTTCCTGGTGGCAAGGGAGCCTGGACGACCGAATATATTGATAATGACACCGGCTACTTCAAGAAGGATTTCCTTAACGAAGTTAAGCACACTTGCGATGAAGCTCTAGAGCGCTTGACTAAGGGTGAACGAGTTAATTGGCTGTTTAATGCCACACCCAAGGATGAGCCAACTCCCCTTACAAAAGAGAAGGTTCGTCTGTTCATGGTGGCAGAGATTTCCTGTACTGTACTCGTGCGCAAATATTTCACACCGGTGTGCCGCATTATTCAGATGCTCACTGGTGTGAGTGAGTGCGCAGTCGGTATCAACTGTTCGAGCCCTGATTGGGAGCACATGATGAACCATTTGGAGAGATTTTCTAACCTCTTTGATGGTGATCATTCTAAGTATGACCTGCGTAAGAACCCTACGCTGAGCCGCTTTTCCTATCGTATTATGTTGGATATAGCAGCTCTTGGTGAATATACTAGTTTCGATTTGTTCATTATGTCTACCATGGTTGATGATTTAGTTTCTCCTCTCGTTAATTTTAATGGAGAAGTCTACCAGATGGATGGATCAACTCCTTCTGGCATTCCTGTGACTGTGATCATCAATTCATTGGACAACAGCTTGATCAATCGCTGTGCTTATCATTCGGTGTACCCACGCGCTTCACCTGGGAGTTTTCGACGCTTCGTTTCCCATGTCAATTACGGAGACGATTTTGTTAACTCCGTTTCGTATTATGCACGTAAATTCAATTTCCTGTCTCTCAAAAAGTATATGGAAAAATACGGGATGGTTTTGACCCCTGGTGATAAGACGGCAGTTGGGAAAGCTTTTATGACTTCTACTTCGGATGTTGTATTCTTGAAGAGATCTTCTATATCTCTCCCAGAACTTGATTACCGCATTGGCAAGTTGGATGAGGCATCAATCGTCAAGTCTTTGACTTGCGTTCTTGCATCTAAAGCTTTATCCCCGGAACTAGCCGCAGCCACTAACATTGACGGAGCTTTGCGCGAATGGGCCTTCCATGGAAAGAAGGTTTATGAAACGCGCCTCAAGCAGATGACCGAGATTGCGAAGGAGCATGGCATTGCACATTTGTGCCGCCAGCTTACGGCTTCGTATGAGGATATTCTTGCCACGCTTTAAGTGGCATAGCCTCCGATCAAGGCTAGCACAATACTGATCACCCTTTCCACCTCTAGTCAAGGTGTGAATACTGACTCCACCTCTGGTCAAGGTATTAATACTGACCCCACCTCTGGTCAAGGTGCGAATACTGAATCCCTCTGTGCGGGTACTACCGTACAGGCCTCTACTGAGGACCGAACCAAAATAGTATGTTAATGTATTGGTTACCTATACTTGATGTCTGGATATATATTTTGTATAAGGCTTGCATTTCATTTTTGTATATTTCGTGTATATTGTCCAAAACGAGTCTGCTCTTAACACATGAGTTTGACTTGCACATAGTTGTGTTACTTCTAATTCCGTCGAAATTTTTGATATACAACCCGCTCCTACTGGTCAGCAGAGGATCGGCACTACTGTGTTTTCACATGCTGACCGCCCCATGGGGACCCATATTGTGTCTGAGTTGGAACCAACTTATGCTGCAGGTGGATCAACCGACGTCCCATTGGGTGATTTCTTAAAACGTCCGGTGGAAATCTTTTCACGCGTAGTCGCCTTAAATGAGGATGTGTCCGTTATCCAAGATCCCTGGCGGGATTTTCTCAACGATGCAGCCGTCAAGCGCCGCTTGGAAGGTTTTAAGCACTTGAGAGGTCATCTCAAGATTCGCGCCACCATCACGGGTAATCCTTTTCTCTATGGAAGATTCATTGTTGCTTATGAGCCACGCCAGGCTCTTAGCATCCACCCCAAGGCTGCTCAGCTAAGCGAATGTTTCAGAATGCAGCTTTCACAACTGCCCCATATCTTCTTAGATCCATCTAAGGGAGAAGGAGGAGAGATGACTTTCCCCTTTTTCTGCCCAGAGAATTGGATTGACCTAACCCACACCACTTCCGTCTCAGACATGGGTAGATTCTACATCCACACTTTCAATAGGTTGAAGCATGCAAATGCTACGACTGGTTCTTGCGTCGTACGAATTTACGCATGGATGGAAGATGCCGAATTGTGTACTCCCACAGCCGATGGATACGCTTCGTGGGGTCCTATCCAGGCTCAATCTGAGTTCGCTGAGCAACCCATCTCTAACGTGGCTTCTGCCATTGAACGTGCTGCAGGCGCTTTGTCTATTGTGCCAATGTTTCGTCCTTTTGCCAAAGCCACCGAAATAGCAGCTGGGATGGCTGGGGGTGTTGCCAAGGCCTTTGGTTTTTCGAGACCTGCTGTTCTTGAAAACATCACTCCCTTTAAGGCATTCTCAGCTGGGAGTATGGCTGTCACTAACGCTCATGAAGCTATCACCCCAATTGGGATTGATGTTAAGCGTGAGCTAACTGTGGATCCCAGAACTGTCGGTCTTCCTGCTGTTGACGAAATGGCTATCTCGTATATCTGCGGAAAGGAATCTTTCATTCATGATGAACCTTGGGCCGATACCGATGAGCTCGACTCTGTTTTGTTCTCAGTCAACGTAACTCCCCAACATTTTGAGACTGATTCAACTACAACTCCTTGGCGTTCCTGTTTGACTCCTGCAGCCTATGTAGCGATGTTATTTAATTATTGGCGCGGCACTGTAATCTATCGATTCCAGATCGTCGCTTCAGCGCTACACCGTGGTAAAATCAGAGTTACTTACGAACCCGCCACTTCGAATACACCTGGAAAAGTCAATGAGGTTTACAGCCGAATCATTGATATTGAGGAGTGTCGGGATTTTGAAATTCCGGTACAGTGGCATGCTAGAACTCCTTGGCTCAAGCTCGAGAATTTGGATCTAGGGACTACCTCATTTAATAAGGGTTCCGGATCAGGTCTCACGACCTTACCGGATTTCCATAATGGAAAACTCATGATTTCTGTCATGAATCCTTTGGTATCCCCCGATCCCGCTCTCGGTCAGTCTGTCACCATCAATTGTTTCGCTCGCATGGGAGATGATGTTCAGTTTAACCTTCTTGCTGATACGTTGGCCACCAGGCAGTGGTCCACTCGCAGCACTAATGTTAGCGTCCAACCTCAGTCAGCATTGGAAGCGGACGGTCTCCCTCAGGATAATAATCCTATTGGGGGAGAGCCGATCGCTCCCATAGGTGATGTATCCATAGCCCAGTCTGATCAAACGGATTTAGTTTTCTTCGGTGAGAATATTCCGTCCTTACGTACTTTGCTTCGACGTTATGTCTATACTGGCTACGGTCTCGCTAATGCTGTGTATAAGATGCGGCAGGACGTTACTGACTCTAAACTACCAATACGTGAGTATGTTTTGGCTATGTATGCTGGATGGCGCGGTTCGGTGCGCGTTAAACAAATATCACTGACTGGAAGTCCCACTTTGATCTTCGCGAATGGCAATCCTCGTGGAGTGGGTTTTGCTAACACTAATGGCATGATGGGTGTGGTAGCTAATCATGGGGTTTTGGAAACTGAATTTCCCTATTACTACAACAAGCGCTTTTCGCACGCGCGTACCCACCCCTCCTTTTCAGCCGATACAGATACCGATGTTGATGATCCCAATGGCGACCAATACAATTTTTTTACATATGGTAGCAATGCTGAGTCTCGATTCGACTGTATTGGGGAAGATTTTACTTGTTTTTTCTTCCTAGGAACACCTTTGCTTCATGCAAAGCCTTAAAAACAAGAGCATTGTGGTTTTCCTGGATAAAGTTCTTTGATATTTTATTCTTTCCAGGATTCCATTGTCAGTTGGCATAAATATGATATAATATTCTGCGGCGTAGCACTGCGTCGCCCGGTACAAACCGGTTGCTTGTGCGCTTATTACACTTCCCC
>Ga0232123_1000183_pt1 | contig 8948 bp, 2 predicted proteins | sample 011ome_27_FD_181511 | JGI IMG/M metagenome (GOLD analysis project Ga0232123, IMG submission 181511) | Metatranscriptome of coastal salt marsh microbial communities from the Groves Creek Marsh, Skidaway Island, Georgia - 011504AT... | ecosystem: Environmental > Aquatic > Marine > Intertidal zone >...
GGCAGGGTTACTAGCCCGACCCCATAGGTATCTTTTTATACACAACATTCTAGGAGTAATGACCCACAAGAATGTCAGTTTATAATTTCGATACTGCGTTGAGAACGTCTTCTTGCTCAGAAGACAGCGTTCCATGAAGCGCGCCATAACGATTTGTAATCGCCAAAGTTATGGGGACCTACCTAAGGATTCTATAATCCGGAGCAATCTGGGTTGTAGAGTTCTTGGTGGTATTCTAGTTTTTAACATGAGTATCTCCGAGAATTCTTCAACCGCATCTATCGCTGAGACAATGGCAAGTCTTGATGTGTCCAAAGTAAGGGCCAGCGAACAATATTCAGAAGGAATCAGAGAAGTTTTTAGGGCGAGAAAAGAACAAAGGTCTCTAGGAAAAGTTTGTCAGTCATTGACTGACATCAAGGAATTGGAGGATTTAATTGGAGATATTTCTTTTGGTGATAATGGTTTGCTTTCAGAAAAAGAAGCTAATCAAAAGAAGTATCAACGGAAGAATAAGAATGGCGGAAAAAGAAGTAATAAGAAAGAGCAGCAACGCAGGCGTGCGAAGAAATATGCTAAACTTGCTTCTTTGGTCCCACATTCTGGTAGAGGTCAATCTGGCCGTGGAAGATCAAAGGGAGGCTTTGGTCGAGGAGGACGTTTACGTCCAGGTGGACGTGTCCACCATATAACAAAACCTGATCCTAGAGATTGTGATGAATTGCATGATATTTACAATAATATTGCTAATCATCCCGAAGCAATTTCTACTGACGAGCAGGCAAAAATTGATGCACGAAAACAACAAGAATATCTTGAACGTGCATCCGCAGAGGCCCCAGCGCCTCTGAATTGCGATGAAATTGCAGCTCAGGCTGCTATTGACAATCATAAGAAAGTGATTGCATCGCTAAAACGTCCGGCTGAAGGAGTGATTCCTGAAGCCTCTGATGACGAAAAACTCATCAATTGGGAAGAGCATACAACTCTAACCGATAAAGCAGTTGCTGAACAGATTGAAAAAGATCTAATAAAGCGTGCTGAGGCAATTCCTTCTCGTGTTAACTGCGATTCACCTAACACTGGTGAAAGTAGTGTAACAGAAGAAGAGAAATTGCCACAACAATCTCAATCTAATGACCCTAAGAAGTTCAAAGGGTTGTCTGATTTGTTGTCATCTCTCCATGGTGTTTCAGAAGCTTTTGCTAATACCGACAATGATATTGAATATTGGATTTCACATCTAGAAAACATTATCATTCTTGGCTACAACATGAACAAAGCAGAGAGTATGACAGATATTATTTTTGCTATTGCTGGATTTTGCAAGATGATATCCAACCGCAGCATCATAGGTGATGTTTTGCGGTGCATTGATGACGCCATTGGACCTAATAATGAGGTTGTTCCAGAGGGCTGGGATATGAGTGAATTTGGAGATAATTGGCATCTCTTCAAATCCAATCCTATGTTCATCAAGATTTCATATCTTATTTCCGCTGCCATGTCCTTGAGTATTTGTCAAGTCAAGAATGTTGAATGGAGTCCTTTTGGACTCAAATTGATTGCAATTGAAGCTGCAAAAGAGCAGTTGAACGCAATTGATGTTTTTGATGCTTTAGTTAAGACATACACTTGGATAGCGGAAACAGGATATCAAGTCATGCAAGAAGGTTCTCTCACTCCCATTTTGTATGCTGATAATAAAATGCGAAAGTTTAATGAGGAGTGTGATTATATTCTTGCTCACGCGGAAGCTATTTTGAATGGAAATGGAGAAATTTCTCTTCAAGATTTTGAATTTCGCGTCGATGCCATCATGCGCCAAGTTGCACATATGAAATCTTTGAAGGATACTGGACCTACTGCTATCTGGCTTCAAAACCGCTATTCTACTCTTGTTGATATTAAGTGGAAAATTGTTGCAAAATACCGCAACACGGCGATTCGTGAAGCACCATTTGGCATGGGTCTTGTTGGATCAACTAGCGTAGGAAAATCTACCTTGTCTAAATTGGTAATGAAAACTGCCATTTGTGCTATGGGTATTGATTTTGACCCTGCGCGCATTATGACTAAAGATATGTTTGACAAGTTTGATTCCACCTATACTTCGGACATTTTGGGTGTGTACATGGATGACGTTGGTAATGGGAAACCACAATATACCATTACTTCTCCAACTGATGTGATTATTAAATTTTTTAACAACATGGCGGCTCAAGCTGTGAAAGCTGAACTTAATGCTAAAGGAGTTGTTTTTATTAATTTTAAGGTTGGAGTGATGTCTTCAAATTTTGAAGATTACAATGTCAGTTATTACACAGAGAAACCAGAAGCTTGTTTGAGACGATTTTATCACACTCGCGTTAAAACCAAGCCTGGTTATACGCAACGTGGAGGAGTTTCTTTGGAGACAGCACATCCCGAGTTGAATAAAGAAGAAGCAGCGTTGTTTCATGATGTTTGGGAGCTCACTCTTTTGGAAATTTTTGTTTTCAAAGGTGTTGCCAATAAGGACACTTATGTTTTCCGACCTATGAGAGCGATTCTTGATGGTGAGGAATTTGAGTGTACTAACTTGGATTTGCGTACTTACCTTCGGGTGGTTGCTCATTTGGCGATTAAGCACCAGGCTTTGCAACGCAAAATTGTAAAGCGGTCTGAAGAGTTTGACAAAATGGCAATGTGCAAGTCCTGTTATTTGCCTGAACCGATGTGTGAGTGTAAAAAGCCTGAGCCCCATTCTATGGAGTATTTACAGGATGTTGTTGTTCAAGCTGGAAAGCGAGCTTTTTGGAAGTCCGTTAGGGGATGGTTTTCCCCAGTCTCCATGTTGAATTCGCTTGTTGGATATAAGCCTATTTCTTTTTTGGCTACCAAAACACTCGAAAGTGAAATGAGTGAGGCTATTGACAGAACCACTATTCCTCTTGTCATGGCCTACACTCCCACTTGTGTTTTTAATTCCAATCTTTTCCAGCGTATGGTAAATTCCTGGCAACGATCTGCTGCTTTGTACGATCTTAAGAACCATTTGAGGTTAGCTTCATTGCTTACTCTTGGATCATTTGCATATGGAGTTGCTTATCCAAAAGAAGTTGGTAGATGGGCACCTTTGGGTGTTCTTTCTTATATTTCCACATTGTGTTGTTTTAGTCATTATCAAGTTCGGTTGAATCATTATCGTGAAGTCTATACTGAGCGACGTGATGCTTTACCGACCTACGTGCAGAATTTGCGGGACAATACTATTCCAAAAGGAGTTGCAGCTATAGCAGGCGTGCTTGTTGCTGTTAAACTTTTGCAATGGTGGAATCGTCAAAGGATTAGCAATCTTGAGCCAGCTAGCTCTACTTTGGAACCAGAAAATTTGAAGAAGAGTCCAGGTTGGTTTGGATTTATGATGGACAAGTTAGGCGTAACTGTTGATGTTTCTGAATCCTGTAAGAAAGCTGTTCCTGTGCATCTCATTTCAACTTTTAAGAAGAGTAATCTCCACTGGGCTGATTTTGAGCGTTCCAACAGAACTATGACACGATGCAATATCTTCTTCCCTAGAAAAGGTGTTGCTTGGTTTCCAAAACATATTTTCTACGAAAAAGCAGACATGGGAACTACACCAAGTCCTTATGTCTTTTGCACTGTTAGTAGACATGATGGACCGGGTGGTAGTTTTAAGTTTCGAGTTGCTTTGGATCAGTGTTCTGAGCTTCCTCATTTGGATCTTGTTTGTTGTTTTGTTCCGAATTGTCCTGATATGAAAACTAAGGTGAAATTTTTACCTCAATCACTTCCGAAAGGAAATTCTTTGTGCACTTTTGTTGTGCATGATGGTGATGAAATTATAACGGAACAAGTGTCAGTCAAACATGAGACTACAGGTCATAAATATCGCAAGTTTTATGGTGGGAGCTATAATTCTCAGAACGCTCGTGTTGGAGCTTGTATGGGAATTTTGATTTTGAATCAAAAAGATCCTGTTATAGCTGGATTTCATATTGGAGGAAGCACCTCAGGAAACTTTGGTGTTATGCAAACTGTCACTCGTGAAGATGCTGACAAGTTAATTGACTTGTTAGCGGAAAAGCCAGGAGTGTTTTTAACAGCGGAAGCTGGAACATTACCTGAAAAACAGTTTGGGCGACCAATATTGAAAAGTTCTGAAATCCATCCCCATTGTATGGCAAATCATTTGCGCACTACTGATTTTGTTGAAGTTTTAGGGTCCACTAATTTGCGGACTTCTCAGACCAGTCGAGTTGTTACTAGCATTTTGTCACCACATGTTGAGGAGATTTGTGGTGTTCCTAATGTTTGGGGTCCACCTCGATTGAAACCCAATTGGAGAGCATATAATGCCACACTTGAACATGTGATTAATCCTAGCGACATGTTTTGTCCCTTGTTGCTTGAGAGGGCTAAGAGTGATTGGCTTAAACCCATTCTTCCTCTCTTGGATGCGTTTTGCAAAACTGATATCATAAAGCCGTTAACTGATAAGGAAGCAATTCTTGGAATTGACGGGGTTCGTTTTGTTGATGCTTTGCCTATGGATACTGGAATGGGATTCCCAGTTTTTGGTCCAAAGAAGCGACATTTTGATGAAATCAGAGAAGGAGAGAAGTTAATTGATCGTATACCTCATCAGGAGATTATAGATGAGAAAGAGCGACTGTTGGCTTGTTATCGCAAAGGAGAACGAGGATATCCCATTTGCACTGCTACATTGAAGGACGAACCTACTAAGTTAACATCTGAGAAAGTTCGTGTCTTTCAAGCAGCACCAATAGCACTCAGTTTATTGATTCGCAAATATTATTTACCGTTAGCACGGTTTTTGTGTTTGCACCCACTTGAATCTGAATGTGCTGTTGGGATAAATGCTTTTTCTCTTGAATGGAATGATATTATGTCACATGTAGAGGAGTTTGCGTTTTCTCAGAAATGGCAAGAATTCATGGATTATTTGGTATGTTATGCCTACACCCCTGAAGATGCTGGAGATGGCATGGTGTTGGCTTTTGATTATTCCAAGTATGATGTTAGAATCCATTCCCAGATAACTACAGCCGTTTTTTCAATTTATTATGAGTTGGCCAAGCGGGCTGGATATTCTGCGGAAGATTTGCATATCATGCGTATGATGACATCTGATATAGTTCATCCTCTTCTTGATTGGAATGGCACTTTGTTGATGGCTTTTAATATGAACACTTCTGGTAATAATATGACTGTTATGACAAACAGTATTGCCGGATCATTGTTCGTTCGCATGGGATTCTTTTCCATTCATCCTGAGGTACAACATTTTCGAGATAAAGTGAGGTGTAGTACATATGGAGATGACTTCATTGGAACAGTTCGCTTTGACTGCAGAGATTTCAATTTTGAAACATATCGTGACTTTTTGGCAAGTCACAATATGAAAATTACGTTGCCAAATAAGACCACTGAAAGTGCTAAATTCTTACCTAAGGAAAAGGCAGATTTTCTAAAACGTAAGTCGCATTTTATTCCAGATATTGCTTGTACTTTGGGACAGTTAGACGAAATGTCTATTTTCAAGTCTTTACATTGTAACCTAAAATCCAAGGTTGCACTTCCTCATGAAGTTGCTGCTGGCTGTATTGAAACAGCTCTTCATGAATGGTTTGCTTATGGCAGGGAGCATTACGAAATGCGTGCAAATCAAATGCGCGAATTATGTAAGCGGGTTGATTTGCCCGTACCTGCCACTAATGTGACTTTTGACGAGAGAGTTGCACACTGGAAAGAAAAATATCTCGTTAAGGCTGCAGTTACTTAGATGTTCTATAGGGTAGCCGAAATAAACCAAGCGAAAATTGAACATATATCGCTTTAATTTTTATCCTAATACAAATATCCGTTTTAGAACTCCGGAGAAAGAGTCGTTATGTAGTGTGCCAGACACTCAAAATCTGGTAGAGTCGGATGACTCAACTCTTGTACATACTACAAACTCTGTATATCACATGAACGACATCGTTTGTGTTCCATATTACGTGCTTGAATATATTTGCTTTTTGGCAGGTGTTGATTCTCATGTGATAACAGATCAATGCTCAGTTGTTGACGCAGAAACCCTGGATGAGATTGAACCTCATTCAGATGATTATGTTGATAACGAGCAAAATGTCGTTTTTCATGATGCTGATGTGGGCCACACTGGTGGCACACTTGGTATTATAGACGACATTCGTGATGAAGTCATGGTGTCTGATGCTTCATTACAAGATTTCTTTTCAAGACCCATTACCATTGCCTCTTATAATTGGACTGTTGGAGGAACTTTAGATGATGATGTCTGGCCTTGGGAGGAATATTTTAAAAATCCACGTGTTGTAAATAGGATTTCTAATTTTAAGCTTTTGTCTTGTAAATTATGCATTAAAGTTGTGGTCAATGGTACACCGTTTCATTATGGTAGGGCTATTATGTCTTATGCTCCCATGTCCACACTCGATGACTTGACAATTGCTAGAACTGGTGTTTCCCAAGATATTGTGGCGTTATCTCAAATGCCTCATGTGTATATAGATCCCACTACAAGCGAAGGTGGTACTTTGCAGTTACCTTTCTTGTGGTGGAAGAATTCTTTGGATATTACCACTAGTTCGTTTTCCCCATCTGGATTTACTGAGTTTAAGCAAATGGGACAGTTGCGCTTTAGGACTATCAATGGGCTGAAACATGCCAACGATGGTTTAACTAACGTAACTGTACGCATTTTTGCTTGGGCTGAGGATGTTAAGATGGCTGTTCCTACTGCTACAAACCCCGAGGACCTTGTTACTCAAGCAGGCACAATTGTTCCAAATTCGGAAGAAATTGTGCCGCATGCTAAGGGTGGAGGTGGGAAACCGAAGGCTAAAGATGAATATACTGGCGGAGGTATTATTTCTGCCCCAGCTACTGTTGTTGCTTCAATTGCTCGCAAGCTTGCTGATGCTCCTGTTATTGGTAAGTATGCTCGTGCTACTGAGATTGGGGCAAATGCTTTGGCAGGTGTTGCATCACTTTTTGGTTTTTCGCGTCCCACTATGCTAACTTCTAGTCGTTTTAGGCGTGAAACTAAGAGTAACATGGCAGTGACAAACGTTGAAGACGATGTGATTAAACTAACGGTTGACAGTAAGCAAGAATTGTCAATAGACCCTTCAATTTTTGGCCTTAGTGATATTGATGAAATGGAAATCAAGTATTTGGCACAGAAGGAATCCTATTTGACAACTTTTGATTGGACTACAGCAGGAACTGCTGAGACTATTCTGTTCCAGACGGTTGTTGACCCAGGTCTTAAAGCTATTTTTGGAAGTGAATTTCATTTGACAGCTTTGGCATTTACACAGCTTCCTTTTAAATTGTGGCGTGGAACTATGCGTTTTCGTTTTCAAGTCGTGTGTAGCGCTTATCATCGCGGTAGATTGAAGTTTGTTTGGGATCCTGAAAAGTGTCCTGGCGCTACTGCTGAATATAATGTTGCTTACACTACTATTGTTGACATTTCAAATGGTAGTGATTTCACAATAGATGTTGGTTGGGGTCAACCTTTTTCCTATACCAACACTATGCCTTTTTTAACGCCTGAAGCTGACACATTTACTAATACCAGTACTCCTCTCTTTTACACTTCAAGTGAACAAGAGTGGGGAAATGGAGTTTTATCAGTTTATGTTGTGAATGAGCTCACATCTCCTAAAGACGCTGACACAATTCAAGTGAATGTGTTTGTTTCTGCTGGTGATGATTTCGAAGTTGCAATGCCATCAGGTGAAGTTTTGACACGTCTACGTTATCGAGACACAGGAGGTGCAGATGTTCCTGTGCTGGGAGATATTGAGCCTCAATCAGAAGAAGTTGCTGGGACCAAAGATGCTGTTCAAAATCCTATGACGGCTGATACTGATGCTGCAACTTTGTCTCTCACTGACTGTGCTAATCTTGTACATTTTGGAGAGTCTATTCGAAGTTTTCGGCAGCTTGTCAAACGATATAACAGACATGAAACTATTCCTTTGACTTATACAACGCCCGTCATTGGACTTAACATCACTGCGTTTCAACGACCAATTATGCCTTTTGAACCAGGACGAACTAATAAAGGTGGTGTTTTACCACCAGTACGAACTGCGGGTGGGGTACCATATGTTTATGCAAACTTGACGTTAATTCGTTATTTAACAACTGCTTTTGTTGGTTGGCGTGGTGGTATGAGATATCTCGTTGACATGCCTGATTTGTGTTGCACTGATTCTATTGGTTCTCCTGTAGTAGGAAGGTATGATGCTTGTGTACCAGAAAATATTATTACAGAACTTGGAGCAGTAGGTTCTTTTGCGTTGGCAGCACAGGCTGCTATTGCAGACAATATGGATGACACTGCTGGTATTGAAGGATTTTATGTTCAAAATCCCAGCAATAATCGATCTCTAGCTTTGGAATTTCCTTTTTATTCCAGATATAGGTTCATGCCTGGGCGATATTTACAGTCATTCAATATTTCAGATGCTACATATGGTCCTTGCTGGAAGCTACGTTTTCCGTGGTTTCAATCTAGTACTTCTATTGCGCAGAATGCCGCGAAACAGATAAATACCTATGTGGCAGCAGCAGAAGATTTCACAGTTGGAATGTTCCTTGCAGCACCTGTGGTTTACTTTGAAAGTTCGCCACCTTCAGCTTAGCAAGCTATAAATGTTATTCTTACCTCTTGGTGAGTCCTCTTATGAGAAGAGCTATTTACGAAGCGAGAGTCCGCTTCACGGTACAGGCTGAAATGTATCGTTGACAACTATTGTATAAATTACTAGTACTAATTTTTCCCTTGGACAATAGTTGTCTGAGGTTTTTTATGTACTCAATTTAAGTAAGGTCGTCAGATATACGTACTGCGTTACATGGGAAGGTCACATCTACCATTGGAC
>Ga0232123_1000185_pt1 | contig 8907 bp, 8 predicted proteins | sample 011ome_27_FD_181511 | JGI IMG/M metagenome (GOLD analysis project Ga0232123, IMG submission 181511) | Metatranscriptome of coastal salt marsh microbial communities from the Groves Creek Marsh, Skidaway Island, Georgia - 011504AT... | ecosystem: Environmental > Aquatic > Marine > Intertidal zone >...
GGATCAGGCCGATTTGGATCAGGCAAAATCTGGCGTTGATGCCCCGTTGCAGGTTGCGCGCGAATTCATCAATCATATCCCCGAATCACATCTAGGCCTTGCCGGTTCCGCGCAAAAGGACTCATTCATTAGAATTGTTCTACCGCTGATTCTGGCCAGTAATGAGGAAATCATCAAGCGGCGCGAGGCCATTCAGCGCGCGTTTGAGAATAATGATCGGGCGGCGCTGGAAAAATGGGCGCATCTTTATAAACTTGGTGGTAGCAAGTTAGATAATGACGCGTTAACCGCGCGGTTGTTGCACCGTGCCGATACGGTGCCGGTGGCCCTAGCATTGGCACAGGCGGCAGTTGAGTCCGGGTGGGGAACGTCACGCTTTGCGCTACAAGGTAACGCTCTTTTTGGCCAGTGGGCGTGGCGAGAGCATGCTGGCATCCGGCCATTGGAGGCGACGAATAGCCGGGCGGTGGTGCGCAGCTTTGGTACCCTGCTTGGGTCAGTCCGCGCCTATATGCATAATCTGAATACGCATTATCACTATAAAGAATTTCGGACATCCCGTGCCGCTTTACGCGACCGCCCAATCATTGGTGAGTCAAAAATTTTAGCCAAACATCTTGATCGCTATGCCGAAATTGGTGACGCCTATGTCAAGAAACTCGAGACGCTTATCCGGGTTAATGATTTCAGCCGGTTTGCGCTTGCGTCTCTGAATTAACATCTATCCAAACTAGAGTTTCACATTAGCCGGCTTGTCTCACGTGACGGCGGTTTAGGGAACGAGAAATTGTTTGCCAAACCAACGCCAGCGTCCGTCTGGGCCGGGCATGGTGCAATTTACCCGCGCACGCCCAGACGGCAATGGCCCGGGAAATCGTACTTCGGCGCGCGGCCCTAAGCGGGTGACATCCAGCGCATTATAGGTGCTGTTGAAACATTGGAGATTATTTTGATCGGCTATTTCTGGAGCAAGGGTAAAACCGAAAGCCGGTGGATTTTTTGTAATCACAACATCAGCTGGTAGAACCTGATTAGCCTTCAGCGGTAAACCGTTGATCGCAAGTGACAGCCGATCCATTTCGCCATAGCGTTCATTCATCGCAAAACGCGGCAACTCAAAAAACCCGTTAAACCCATGAGCAATCCCGGAATTTTGACCAAAGCCTGCAATAAATCCGGCGGTCTTAACTCTGTCGATCACGGCAAGATTATATTCACCATAAGGATAAGCAAATAGATCCGGCCGCATACCAAGTTCGGCTAGAAAACGCTTATTGGCATTACCAAGCTCGGTATCAATGGCTTCGATACTGATCTTATGCATATGGGGGTGACTTGCTGTTTGGCTGCCAATGCCAACGCCGTCAGCCTGCAAACGCCGCAGCTGGTCCCAGCTCATATAATTGCGATGTTTTTGATCGACCGGATCAGTGGCAACAAAAACCGTAAAGGGAAAGCCCTTTGCTTTTAGACGCGGCCAAGCCTCGGTAAAAACTGATAGATAGGCATCATCAATGGTGATGGCGACTGTTCGGTCAGGCAGCGGTTTGCCAGTTTGCAAACGGTCGATGATTTTCGCCAAAGGCAGCACCGTGTAATTGCCATCGGATAATTTCTCAAGATGCGCGTCAAATTGTTCAAGTCGGATATTTGTGCTTGGATATTTGTCTTCACCAAACCGGTGATACATCAAAATCACAGCATGATCGGCAGCAAACGCCGTTCCAAAAAATGACAGGCCAAGGATCATGGCAGCGAAAAGGCGGCTGCTAAACTTCATCAGCCTATGTCGGATATTTTGACAAAGATTTTTGTCCATAGCAGATTTTCCACTCAAATAATGATACAAGCGAGACTTTACCGGCGCTGCTGCTAATGATAGAGCGACTTCAGTTAACGCGTCTTGGCAAAATGATGCAACTGCATAACCGAACATATACGACTCGGATAAAAAGCCAGATAAAGAAATAGGCTGTTTGAAAATGTCCACACACCCAAGCAAATCGCCGGTCATACTAGCCTTTGAGGCGAGCAGTAGCCACTTATCCGCTGCGTTATATGCCGACGGACAGACCCGGGCAATGAAAACATCCGAGGCTGGTTTTGGTCAGGCTGCATCATTAGTGCCATTGGCGGTTTCGGCATTGGCTGAAGCAGGGGTTGATTTCACCGCGCTTAGCCATGTTGCAGCTGGACGGGGGCCGGGATCATTCACTGGATTGCGGGTCTCGTTGGCAGCGGCAAAAGGGGTCTGTCTGGCGCATGATCTTCCCGGACTTGGTATCTCTGGTCTCGAAGCACTGGCCTTTGCATCTGCTGCGCCTGACCATGGCCAGCCGATCCTATGCCTTGCCGATACCCGGCGCGGCAATGTCTATGCCCAGTTTTTTGCTGCCGATGCGACCCCGCATGGCGATATTTTTGAAGCGCAGATTGCGCAACTGCCATTATTGGTACCGTCTGATATGGCACTAAAAGATGGCTTGTTGCTGACTGGTTTCGGAACAGAAGAGGCCCTAAATGCCTTTCAGGCGGCAAATATTGTCACTTCGGTGGCAGGGGTAAATGGCACTGGTGAGGCCGTTGATGCGGCGATGATCGCACAGCTTGCCGCACATAATCTAAAAGCCGGTATTCTCGCCCCTTTAACTCCGCTTTATCTTGCCGATCCGCGCCTTGGGCCAAAAAAGCAAGTGCCCGTTTTATGACCCGCCGCATGACCGGTAGGTACATAAGACGACTTATCAAGGCTGATTGCGATGTTATCGCTGATCTTGAGGCCAGCCTGTTTGCAACCGCACTTGATCAGCCGCGTCTCCATGCGTTGCTGAAAAATCCAGTTTTCTACGGCCTTGTTACTGTCGCACCCAAAGATGACACACCCAACTTTGCAAATGCGGCATTAGCTGAAAAGCATCGCACCCGTTCCCATATTACCGGTTATATTCTGGCCACGATCATCGCGGATGAAGCCGAGATCATATCAATTGCGGTTGATCCAGATCATCAGGGGCGCGGTATTGCCGGCGATTTGTTACTGCAGTTTATGACGCATTGCCGGACTTTTGATGTGGCTGTGATTACACTTGAGGTAGCAGCCGATAATCTGCCCGCACTTGGGCTTTATCGCCAGCATGGTTTCGCCGAATTTGGCCTTCGCAAGGGCTATTATCGGCATGGCAATCAGAAAACCGACGCCATTATGATGAAGTGTCGCATAACCGAGGCTTTTTCTTGACCATCTTTGCTTCTAGGCGGTACAAGGGGAATTGGATTCGCACTGCTGAAATGTGACAACGCGCTCTTGACCAAAAAACTCTTTATCAAAACCTACGGCTGTCAGATGAATGTTTATGATTCTGACCGTATGGCTGATGTTCTCGCACCGCTTGGTTATGCGCCAACCGATATGGTTGATGGCGCTGATATGGTGATTCTCAACACCTGCCACATTCGTGAAAAAGCATCGGAAAAAGTATTTTCCGAACTTGGCCGGTTGCGCCATTTAAAGGAACGTATGGCTGATCAGCAAGGCCGAAAAATGACAATTGCTGTTGCCGGATGCGTGGCTCAGGCCGAAGGCGAAGAGATTACCCGCCGCGCCCCATGGGTTGATATTGTTGTCGGGCCGCAAACCTATCACCGCTTGCCTGAATTGGTTGGTCAGCTTGATCCATCTAGCCGCAATCGGATTATTGATACTGATTTCCCCGAGGAAGTAAAATTCGACTTTTTGCCCGGTGAGCATGCGCCGCGCGGCCCTGCAGCTTTCCTTAGTGTTCAGGAAGGCTGTGATAAGTTTTGCGCTTTTTGTGTTGTGCCTTACACGCGCGGTGCCGAGTTTTCGCGTCCGGTTAAAACCGTTCTTGAAGAAGCCAAACGGCTGGTTGCCAGCGGGACGCGTGAGCTGACGCTTCTTGGGCAAAATGTGAACGCCTATCATGGCGCGCATGACAATGGTAAAGACTGGAGTCTTGGCCGATTGATCCGGGCACTGGCCGAGGTCGATGGGCTTGAGCGGATTCGCTATACAACCTCGCATCCGCTGGATATGGATGACGAATTGATCGCGGCGCATGGCGATGTACCACAATTGATGCCGTATCTGCATTTACCAATTCAGTCAGGATCAAATCATATTCTGCAGGAAATGAACCGTCGGCACACCAGCGATGTGTATTTGGCAGTGATCGACAAGCTGCGCAACGTTCGGCCTGATATTGCCATGTCGGGTGACTTTATCGTTGGTTTTCCGGGTGAAAGTGACGCTGATTTTGCCGAAACATTGGCGCTTGTCAGCAAGGTTGGCTATGCGTCTGCCTATTCGTTTAAATATAGCCCGCGCCCGGGAACACCGGCGGCTAATGCCGATGTTCAGGTCGAAGAAGCGGTAAAGTCGGAACGGCTTGAGAGCCTGCAGCAATTGCTAAATGCGCAACAATTTGCCTTCAATAAATCGACTGAAGGCCGTGTTGTTGATGTGCTTGTCGAGCGCGCTGGCGGCCGTGATGGCCAAATGGCCGGCCGCAGCCCCTATATGCAGGCGGTGAATTTCATCGGGACTGCTGATCAAATTGGCCAGATTGTTCCCTGCCGCCTGTCGGCAGCGCGCCAGAACAGCATGACTGGCGAGATTGTCAATTTGAAGGGGGCGGCGTGAACGCGGCAAAGGCCAATAGCATCCGTATGGAATTCGAGGATAATAGCGTTCTGGCGCTTTTGTCAGGTGAACATAACCAGCATCTGGCACATATCGAAAAAACATTGGATGTCACGCTCGATTCCTTTGGTAATAGCATCAAAATCTCGGGTAGCGGCAAAGCGAGCAAAACCGCCCGCGCGGTGATCGAGGATCTGTATCGCCGGATCGCCGGGGGTAAACATGTCGACATTGATAAATCCATGGTTGATGATGCGCTGCGTTGGGCAGTGAACGGGCATCAGGCCGAGGCGGTGACGGCCGGTGAGTCGTTTGAAACCTGGAAAAAGAAGATCGTTGCCAAGACAAAAGGCCAGAACGATTACCTGAAATTATTGCGCAGTAATGAAGTGGTGTTTGGCCTTGGCCCGGCTGGAACCGGCAAAACTTATATGGCGGTGGCGCGGGCTGTAGAGGCGCTGAAAAAGCGTGAGGTTGAACGTATTATTCTGTCACGGCCGGCTGTTGAGGCTGGTGAACGTCTTGGCTTTTTGCCCGGTGACATGAAGGAAAAGGTCGATCCCTATTTGCGGCCGCTTTATGACGCGCTTTATGACATGATGCCAGCCGATAAGGTTGATCGGATGCTGGCAAGCGGCGAAATTGAAATTGCCCCGCTGGCCTTTATGCGCGGGCGGACATTGACCGCCGCCCACGTGATTATTGACGAGGCGCAAAATACCACGCCGGTACAAATGAAAATGGTTTTGACCCGCCTTGGACAAGATTCGCATATGGTGATTACCGGCGATCTAAGCCAGATTGACCTGCCGGCGGGCCAGCCTTCTGGTCTTGGCGAGGCAGTGTCACTTCTTGATAATATCAAGGGTGTTGGCATTATCCACCTATCTGGCGAAGACGTTGTTCGTCATCCGGTGGTCGCGCGTATCTTGCAGGCTTATGAGGCTGGACAAAAGCGGCAGAATACGTCCAAATAGAGAGCCAACATTCACGCCAAAACTGGCGGGATGTTTATGAAGGAATGAAAATAGCTCATGACGAGTGAAATGAATAAAGACGACAGCGCTCTGGAACCTGACAGTCCGGAGGGTGATCAATTTTTGAGTGATGAATGGGAATCTGATGATGGCGCGCTGATTGAGGTGAGCATCGATCCCTCTAGCTGGCACAGTCCCCTTATTAACGATTTGAAACATCGCGGACCGGTGATGCTTGATCATATCGCATCACATCTATCGCTTGATCCGCCATTGGTCAGCCTCTTGCTGTGCAGTGATGATGATATGCGGTCGATGAATTATCAGCATCGCGGTTTTGACAAGGCCACCAATGTGCTGTCTTTTCCGGCTGGCGATGATTTTGTTGCACCAGATGATGCGCCGGATATGGAAAGCGGCCTTGGCGATATTGCGATTGCTGGTGAGACAGTAATGCGTGAGGCCGCCGAGGCGGGCATTCCGGCAGGCGATCATTTGCTGCATCTATTCACCCATGGTGTTCTGCATTTGCTTGGATATGATCATATTGAAACGGCAATGGCTGATGAAATGGAAGGGCTAGAAATCGTCCTGCTTGGTCAGATGAAAGTCGCCAATCCCTATCCAAAAGATGGGTTGCTTCTTGGCACGCGGGAGGCTGGATAATGGCACCATTTCTTGGCAAGTTTTTTCCAGCCTTTGCACGGCCGTCATCCCGCCGCGAAGAATTAACCGAACTGCTGCAAGAATCGCTTGATGATAAGACCAGCTTTGATAGCCATGAAGGCATGCTGCTGAAAAATTTTCTTGGGCTTTGTGACATTACTGCGGCTGATGTGATGATCCCGCGCGCCGATATTGTTTCGGTGGCATTGGCTGACGGGTTTGATGATATCATCCGGCAAATGAGTGACGCCAACCACAGCCGTGTACCGGTTTACCGTGACACATTGGACGATGTTGCTGGCATTATCCATATCAAGGATTTGTTTGCGCATCTTCGCAACGGCCATACGCCCGCTGTTGAAAGCCTGTTGCGGCCAGCCTTGTTTATCTCACCAACAATTCGGCTGCTTGATCTGCTGCATGAAATGCGTCTTCGCCGCCGTCATCTGGCATTGGTTGTTGATGAATTTGGCGGGGTTGACGGCCTGATCACGATCGAGGATCTGGTTGAAGAAATTGTCGGTGAAATCGAAGATGAACATGACGAAACGACGCAATTGCGGTTTGACCAAAAGGGTGACGGTACTGCCATTGCGGATGCGCGTCTAGAGGTTGAAATACTAGAAGCGATTACCGGTCCCTTGCTGGATGATGATGAGCGTGATGAAATAGATACGCTTGGCGGTTTGGTATGTGCGCATGCGGGCCGTGTTCCGGGTCGGGGCGAGGTTGTCCGGCATCGTGGTGGGTTGCAGTTTGAAATCTTAGAGGGCGATCCGCGCCGTATCACATTGTTGAAACTTCGTGGATTACCGCGTGTCAAAGCCAGCATCGCAAAACAAGAATAGGCGCCAACGCCGTCTGTTTTTTGGGCAGTTTCTTGCCGGTGCATTTGCCAGCCTTTCCCTGCCGCCGTTATTTTTAATACCAGCAATCTTTGCCCTATCAATCCCGCTGCGTGCCTATTTGAAGGCGGAAAGCCGCCGTGAGGCGATGATGATTTTCGGCGCGGCTGGCTTGGGCTGGTTTTTGGCATCAACCTATTGGGTTGCGCATTCGCTTATTGTCGAGACAGCGTCGCTATGGTTTGTCGCGCCGTTCATGGCATTGGCATTGGCGCTGATTTTGGCATCATTCTGGGCCGTTGCCGCAGCTGTTGCATGGTCGTTTGGTCGTTTGCCGGTGGCGCGTTTGTTTTGGTTTGTCGCGATGTTTGGCCTCGCTGAATGGAGCCGCGGCTTTATCGCAACTGGGTTTCCGTGGAACCTGACCGGAGGTGTGTTTGCATTTGACCCTGCCGGCCTGCAAGCTGCCAGTGTCATTGGCATTTATGGGCTATCTGTCATTGCCCTGCTTTTTGCGCTGGTGCCGGCTTTTTGGGTGCTGGGCAGCCGGCGTCTTGCGGCAATATTTCTGATTTTGCCATTGATTATGACGGCGCTTGGTGTGGCGCGCCTTGCCACTGCGCCGATAAATAATCAGCCCTCAATGCCCATCGTGAGGCTTGTTCAGCCAGCAATTGCACAAGCCGATAAATGGAACCCGGCTATGCGGCAGGCGCATCTGGATCGGTTGGTCACCCTGTCACGCGAGGGGCAGTCGGTTCCAAAACTGGTAATCTGGCCCGAGACAGCGTTTGTCGGGCTGGCAGATCGCAATGAGGCATTGCTGAAAACGACCATCGCCGGCGCGATTGACAAGGGTGCAACGCTCATCACCGGCATCCCCCGATTCGGGCGCAATGGCCGTTTGTTAAATTCGGCAATGATGTTTGATCATGATGCGGCAATAAAGGGCATTTATGACAAGCGCCATCTGGTTCCGTTTGGTGAATATATGCCGTTCCGGAAATGGTTGAGCTTTTTAAACCCGATTGTTGGCCCCGTCGATTTTGCCCCGGGCACGTCAAATACCCTGATGCGTCTTGACGGCTTTGGTGCCATGCAGATGTTGATTTGTTATGAGGTGATTTTTGCTGGCGCGGTGGTTTCGGCGGAAATGCGCCCGGATCTGTTGATCAATATTACCAACGACGCCTGGTTCGGCGTTAGCGCTGGGCCATGGCAGCATCTTGCACAAGCACAGATGCGTGCAGTGGAAGAAGGATTACCACTTATGCGGGTTGCCAATACCGGCATGAGTGCTGGCTTTGATGCTTATGGCCGGTCTCTTGGCAGGCTAGAGCTGGGGGCATCGGGTATTCTTGATGTATCGCTGCCTGCCGCCTTGGCGCCGACTATATTTGCGCGATTTGGTAATATGGGGTTTTTTAGCCTCATTTTCCTGTTGATTGCAGCGGCTGTAAAGCTTGACCTCAATCGCGCCATCAGGCAAAAGTTAATCTCAACCAAAAGCATGGAAACTAACGCATGAGCTATATCTTCACATCTGAATCTGTTTCAGAAGGCCATCCTGACAAATTATGTGACCGTGTATCAGATACGGTTCTTGATCTGTTTCTGAAATATGAGCCAGAGGCGCGTGTTGCTTGTGAAACCTTGGCAACAACAAACCGGGTTGTTCTTGCTGGCGAGGTGCGCGCTAGCGAGACAAAGCTGGAACAGATTATGGCAGAGATCGAGCCAGCGGTTCGGGCTGCGGTGA
>Ga0232123_1000189_pt1 | contig 8835 bp, 3 predicted proteins | sample 011ome_27_FD_181511 | JGI IMG/M metagenome (GOLD analysis project Ga0232123, IMG submission 181511) | Metatranscriptome of coastal salt marsh microbial communities from the Groves Creek Marsh, Skidaway Island, Georgia - 011504AT... | ecosystem: Environmental > Aquatic > Marine > Intertidal zone >...
AAAAAAAAATTTCATAACTGTCACAAGGATGTAACAGTTACTAGAAAAAAACTAACATTGATATCTTAAATTGAATTAAGAATCTAAAACTATTACACACTTGTGCAAGATTTTACTTCCAGAAGTCAAAAACCTCTGGCGGATCGCCACCTAACGACGTTCCCTTTAGGGTAATACTTATGGTTCATAAGCACTAACGGAATTTGGCACATCATATCGATAGATAAAAGGTGCACAAATGAAAAACACAGGATTAAAATCCACTCCTGCTGAGTAGTAAATCTCCATGGATGGCCATGGAGTTGTTGCTGACCCATCAGTTTCAGTACTAAACTGTGTATTCACTACAACGTTATCATAAACGTTGGGACCACCATCATACGTAACATTTCGAAACGCATATGGTGCGAGGTTAAACCTCATTTGACTGTATTGTGGTACGTTAACAGACAACGCAGATTGGACATTGGTGTTCGTAAGAGACACTCCTGTCTGACCACTGGACTTGACTACCACACCACCAGACGTAACATTTACAGTACGTGCTAGTGCAGAGTCTCCAATTGGACTCACTCTATGAGTAGTTCGATTAACATTCTGTAGAGTTGGATTAATAGTCGTTCCAAAATAATGGCGACTAGCTGCAAGCGAATCAATATATTGAATTGATGCAGGACAAATAGGATTAACATGAATATTCGTGCTACCCCTATAACCAACAAAACAGTTCAAAACCCATCGTATAGGATGATTTTTAACAAAGTTAAATCGTTGACTATCTCCTCCTGTCTGAGAAGCTGCCCAATTTACACCATTAGTGGGGTCATATCCCCATGGCGCTGGGATTCGAGGAATCAAATTAGTTGTAAATTGATTTCCAGCAGCAACAAATGCAACATCACTTGTTGCATATTGACCAATAGGTTGAATTGCAGACAGTGATGTACGATGAAGTAAAGGTCGTAGTGAAATGTAACTTTCACCAACTGTAATTAAATCAATTGCACTATCATGAGTTGGGTCTTCATGAGCAATATCTGTATCGATATAGTCATTAGATTGAACGCTCAATGTAGTTGCCGTTCGTGGTAGATCTGTTGGTCGAGCATATCGGAAATCATCTCCTGGTCTCATATATAATAATACATCGATAGATGGATTTGCTGCAGGACCTGTGAGAACATTCAATACTCGAACAGTAAACATACCATTATGAAACAACTTATCTAAAGTTAAAGTTGGTGTAGCACTAGATGTTATCATATCTGCTGTTGTATTTCTCAAATATGGAGAGATAGCTTTGTATGGAATACTAAATTCAACTTCATCTTGTAGTTCTAAATCAACTACTTTAGAATAAACTGCTGTTTCAATATCAGAAGATCCAATAACACTAACATTGGGGTCCCAAGATATAACTACACGACCTTTGTGGTACTGAGTCTTAATAAATTTAATTTTATAAATCAATGAACCACGCCAGTAGTCGAACATACGCCCAAAATAGGACAATGGTGTACTATATTCTCGGTCCTGAAGAGGAGATGAAGAATCAATTACAACATGTCCGGGTGCAACCAAACCGGTATAAATCGGTGTATCAACTGCTAAGACTGATGTCCAAGCAGTGGATTCAATAAATGATTCACGCCCAATAGTATTCGCAAATGTTAATGGATCCTCTCCATCAACATTACAAACACTATTGTCGATAGTAACTTCATTCTTTGGATCTATACACAATCGATCAATAGGCATTCGAGTTTCAACATTAGCAAAAGCATGAAATGCTTTTCCATGAAACCCATGCACATCATCAATAACTGGTGGATTTGAATATCCAAAAAGTTTTGCAATAGATGATACAGCATTTGCGCCTATTGTGGTTGCAGTGGCAAAAGGTCCTATTACTGGAATAGAGCTAAACATACTCGCCAAATTAGCAACAGTTGTAGCTGGACCAGAAATAGTTCCTTTTCCACCATCCGCATATTCATCAGACTGTAATGCGAGCCCAGTTGTGGGACCACACATAACAATGTTCTCGGCCCAGGCATATACCGAAATAGTAATACCTGTGCCAACAACAGCATTAGCTGATTGCAATGCGGCATATTCGACAAAATCTAAATTACCCATAGCGGTAAATTGGTCAATTTGTCCAATATCCAACCAAGCGCCAGTCCATAAAAACGGTAAAACCATTTCTACAGACGACATCTTGGATGGTTCCAGGTAAACACCTGGAGCTTGGCTAAAAGGAATGCGATCCTCAGGCCGAGTAGAACCTACTCGGATAGGGAATTGCATTGGGCGCCAAGCAGCCCGAACACAGCCATAATAAAATGGAGAAGAGTTAATAACAAATTTCAGATGTAAATCACATCGAATACGAGAGAAATTGTCTAATTTCTTTCTAATAAAAGTATTGCTAAAGAACAAACTCCAAGGATTAATGTCTGTGTCAAGCAAAACACCTTCAACCCATGGAATTGAAGCAATTTTGACAGGACGAGATAGATAACCGGATAAATCCGCTGCACTATCAGAATCAGTGTCAAATGTCTTATTAAGAAAATTGCTCATATCCAAAGTTGGTAAAGCTTCTGCATCATCAAATTCGATAATTTGTTGAACATTAGTTTCAGCAACTGCTTCAGTGTCTGCCACATGATCTTCCGACTGAACCGAAAGCGAGTACTTTTGTTTCTCCTGTTGTACTACACAGGATATAAATAAATTAAAATTCGTGGATTGTATATATTACAGGGTTCTACCATAAATCCATTAGATAGAACTTCTGTTCACTCATTTGCACACCAGCAAGTGCATCTGTAAATACAGATTTCGGGGATCGCCCACGCAGGTTACGTCATATATCCATTCTCATTTATGTAAAGAGTAAAATATATATAATATGCAGTAAGACTATATATGACGAAGAGTTTTTGGTTTATACGGACATACTCTCAAATGCCCGAACTAGAGAACTAATTCTCTAGAAAGGAAGCCTTCATATCTTCCCAAGTTGGAAACTCGGTAACATAATAAGGCTGCAAATTAGCTTCCACTATGATATCTAAACACATTTCGCGTTTTTCTTCAAAAATGACTTTTCCATAATTGAAATATTCACGAACTGTATTATTAAGAATATCTACAGCATGAGCTTCAGGACACTTGTCTGATGAAGGTAAACATTTTGTTAATGATTTTCCAATAGAATCTTCTTCAATTGGACACAAATAATCTTCCACCTCTGCTTCATATCGCCAACTTCGTTTCAGAAACGATGCATCTTTGATATTGATAAAAGGTACAGATTCAGCTAACTTGTCAGCCATTGTGTACTTAACATTAACACTCCCTAAAACAGCTTGCATAATAGTATGATCAAAGTTTTTAACCTTTTTGTTCACACCCATAATATTATCATCACCATATGTCATTAATGACACATTTGATTTAAAATCCTTTAGATCATTACCTACAGCACGCCAAACATAGCGTACGTAAAGTGAGTTCACCAAACCATTGATAATAACTGTTAAGGGTTGACCAGATGGATTGGATCCATAAAATTCTACTAAATCACCATTAAAATCCATTACTGGAAATGCAGTATCAAACGAGATACCTGTTACAATTTGTAAATCTTCTGGGGTCCATCCAGCTTCTTTAAGAATATTTTTAATAATCTTAAAAGCGGCCAAAATCACCTGAGCACTCATATTCTTATCGAATTTAGAGTAATCACCAGCGATAATACGATTTTCTCCGAATTTAGTTAAATACCGATAGATATCTCCCCATTCCGAAGAAGTGGCATTAGTTCCTGGTGCAGATTCAAAAATAAATTTGTTATTCTGCAATACTCGTGTAAATGAAAGTAAATACTTTCGAACAACGAAACACCAGTCAGCTGGTGCTCCTGCAAAAATACGAGTCTTCTTACTCTCAATCTTTGCAAAAGCAATAGGTTCATCCTTTAGATGTCCTGTGAAAATTGGCATACAACGTTCTTTGTTACGATATTTTGTAATAATCTCATCGATATTATCATAAATTTCATCATCAAATTGAACATAGTCTTGCCATTGCTCCACTTGCCCCATCTGTTGAAGATAGAGCGATTTCTTGCGACGCCATGGAAATCCCATAGATGTATTACGCTTCATCTTATCAATAAAGCGAACACCTGGGAGTCCATTTAGCGTTGCACTATCGTTCAAAACAACTAAATCAACCATATCCTTCTTACTAAGAGATCCTAAAATATCTTGAGTAAAAGATTGTACACATTCTTCAAGAATGTCAGTACGCATTTGATATTTTTGTTGAACAATATCTACAGCACCTAAGCGCCACGGGGCCCAACCTTGCATAACTGGCTTATCAGTTTTAACTTCATAACCTCGAGCTACAACATTATCATGGATATATGTTTTAACTACTTTTGAATTATGCTTTGGTCGAAATCCTGGTAAACTACCATAAACACTGGCAGTACCACTTTCCATATAACGAAAAACGCTTTTATGGTGAAGTGGTTGCAGTGGTAATTCATTACCCTGCACATCAACCAATTTAGGTTTAGTGGGGGCAAACATTTCATCAATAAGATGTTCAATACATGCAAAATCAGTACGATAAACTTGAACTGATGTCACAGCATTAAATTTACCACCTGTTTGATGAATACCAAGAATAACTGGTCCCAAAGGAGTTTTTCCTAGCATGACAGATCCACAATCACCACTTTCAGTGTTAATTGCTGATTGAGCATACCAAGAAGGATAATGCTTATTGTGATCACTCACAAAGTAATTATCTTGACGCGTAATCCCACGTAGAGCAAGTGATTTTTGATTACCACTCGCATCACGCTGAACTAAATACCCTTCACATACGGTCTTAAAATCTTTCTTAGCGAAAAATTCTAAAATACTACGTCGTGGAGGACAACATGCAGCAATAAAAAATGCTAAATCCCGAGATTCATTAAAGAAAATATCATTGGGAAGTAGCAAAAATTCTACATTTTGCGTAACTCCTTGCACAGCTGGAGAAGAAATCAATGTCATATTAATTTCTCCTTCGGGAATATTGTGCTTATTGGTCATATAAATATTACCTCCTAAGCACACAGCTTTTCCCAATCGCACTCGTCGCTCATCACCATTATAGTATTGAGCTTTAATATGAACGCAGTTCTTTGCGATCCGATTGCGAATATCATCAAAATCTGCTGTCTTTAATGAAGACGTAAAACGTCCTACATCGAAGTCGGAAACAACATAATCATTGTTAATCCAAGGATTAGGTTTTTCATCATTGGCATCAATAACTGTTCCAATTTTTGAACTAATTCCATCGCGACTCATAACATTACCTTGAGTCGTCAAACGAGCATAATTTTGATATGTCTTATAAATAAGACAAATTGTTGGTGCTAAAACCAACACACCGCATAAAACTTTATTCTTTTCTAAAGCATTACGCAATTTATCTCCAAATGTACACATAATTTTGCGCAACTTAGTGCGTTCGTATTCCAAACGTTCGAAAAACGAAAAAGCACTATTATTAACACTGGCACGAATATCGGTCAAAGTCTTACAGACTACTTCCGAACTCACTTCCATAATCATATCCCGTAATAACGGGGTTGATAATGAAAGAGTTTTCTTCATACAATGTTTAATAATATCACGTGTTTCTTGCGGATAATTATACATTAATCCAGCCACACCGACACCAATCGTAGCTAAAGTATCATACATTTGTGGTTCTAAACAAGAACAAGCTGTACTAGGTACAAAGCATTGTTTACAAATCTTTACATTTGAAAAACCTTTATCAGCAAGCATTGCGCTCACCTGTTGTTTTTTGTGTGTAAATGTCATTGTGCTATAATATGCCAAAAAATCATTAATATTGAAAAATTCAGCAATTTTCTGAATGGAACCAGTTTGCTTACCATTTTGCATGGTACAGCGAACTTCTGAGATAACAAATTCCCAGTAATTGGGATATTCTCCATCCACAATTGGCGGTAATTTAGACGCATCTAACATACGCGATTGCGGGTGAGAAATATTATTCACACTATATTCCTGTTTAGGAATAACTTCCACGTGCAACTTAAAACGACGAAGAATAGCAAGTGTATTTTCATAATATACAAAAGCATTCAAATGTTTAACATTTGTCGTACCGGTTACAAGAGCTGGGCGCAAAGGGGTTTTACCCTTATCCGCCAAATCAGCTTGTGGTGGTGTGTATCCTACATTATTAATAATATGTAGGACCTCAGCTAGACTGGTATCATCACCAAGACTAGCATTTCGAGCAGCAATATCATCTAATTGAATATACCACATCGAGGTACGAAATGAGGACCAATAATCATCGGAAAAACACCGATTATACTTGTACTCACTCGTTGTTGGCAAATCATGTAATTGTCCAAAATGATTAAACATAATAGAAGCAACACTAGATTTACCAACACTGGAGCCTCCATAAAGAAGAACTCCAAAAGGAGCTTCACGCTCCTGTTGCGCAGCTTTACGCGTAAATTCATTAGCTTGAATTACACGAACTTCGCTAAGCAATCGCTTAACGATCTGCTTTTCATCACCAGTTTTGGAATTCTTCACATACTGGACTATTAATTCACCTTGTTCAACACAACGGTCAATTCGTCCAACTAGTTCATGATAACAAACACCAGTGGCATCTGGATTATGCAATTTTTGAATATCCTCCTTAATAGAATATACTAAGTCAATCCATTTTGCATAAGATTTCCCGGAATGAATAATAGAATTCCAGGATCCAGTTTTATACACATCATACAAACGTTCAAAGATATATGTAAAACCATCCATCACAGAGTACGCAAATCCAACTTTACTGTTGTATTTCATACGCTGAGCTTCAGCCGTAGCTTTATTAAAATAGAAATTATCAAATGTAATTCCAAATGGTTCCAAAAATGCATGAGCCAGCAAATAATAAAAAATATTTTTAAGCTTTAGCAAAATTGGGTGGTCTAATCCTTCTTCAAACATCACAAAATATTTGCGAAAATCCGAAAAAGGATTTGATTCTGTTTCAGAATCACTTTGAACATTTAGTTCATCAGAAAAGAGATCTTTCAACATTTCTGAGATCGTTGCGAACACTTTAGAAAATTGTGTTCCGGCTGATGTGCCGCATGTCACTTGAATAAATGACACGGAAGCAAGATAAACTTGCTCATACGAAGTAGCAATTTGATACTGTCGAAAAAGAACGAATACAGCTTCGGAAAGCTGCGAAATACGTTCTGGATCAATATCTTCAATACCGAGTTTCTTAAAAAGAGTTCGGTAAATCATATTATTTAATCCATTCGTACCAAATGATACTCCGCCTAAACCAAGAGCGAATTGAAAATTCACTGTAGCATTATTATCAATGCCATATTCGGCAAGCGCAATTGCTCGTCGAGATAAAGGTTTTCCATTAAAATATAATGAACCTTTAATATAATGCGTTAAAGCATATTTTGGTTTAGATTGCATCCATACCTGGATGCGTCGGTCGACATATTTGTATAAGTCAACAGTGCTAAAAGCACCCGAAATCTTAATTGAGAAATCGGAACCCTTCACTCGGATATTTACCGAGCGAAGCAAGTCAACCTCCACTTGAGGCCGCGAAAGAATAATATCTTCCGTCTTTGGGGTTGGAGTATCGCAATAAACCTTATTAACCTTACGGTTAAGATGAGGTCCGTTAACATACTTCACTACACTCTGTCGTACTTGTTTGTTGTTATTTTGTTGAGAAAACATAATGTCATGGCCTATTATTGTTTCATTCTAGTCAAAAGTCCTTTAATAACATCAGGATAACTATACTCATACCTACTTGCACAATGGCGGCGGTAGATTAGTAATAAGTGTCGGGCTCACACGTCCTAACTCAATTTTCACTTCCTAGGCGAGACGGTACGTCGTCTATGCCTCAGTTGTCCACTGAATTTTCTCTCGATAGATTTTGAGGTATTCTAAAGAAAGGGAGATGTTTCCGCTCACATACTACTAATAAATAGCGTAAATGAAACGGTGCGTTACACGCACTAAGTATACATTTTTGTTGAAAAACTTACTGACACTTAAGTCACATTCGGTTTTTCCTAGGAAGAAGTATTTATAAACTTCCCGGGGTTCCAGCATTAATTATCGTCCTGCTAGGTTGGACGAATAAGTATTTTATAGTGATTTCTGTCACTAAAGGATACGAATCCAGCATCAACTCCTCCATAAATGAAGAAGTATATCCACGCCTGTGTCACTTAAGACTGCGGATTAGGATAACAAGGGCCAAAGACCCTATGATACTGTTGATAGTTTTAGAGACTATAAACTACACATATGGGGGGATATTATGGTATATCGAAACCTTCATTTTTATCGTCATGATAGACGTTTCCTGGTTTTAGATCCCAGGAGATCAGAAATAATGGGGTGATTTTGCGACCGAAGTCACAGAAATCGCTTGGGTTTTGGTATTTAACGAATATTAAAATATTCAGATATCACCTAAGGGGTACATTTATTGTAAGACATAAAGAAAGAGTTTCTCAGAATGGGTACTATGTAAGCCACAAAGGCAATAAATGGTATTTAAATATAAATTTAATATCTGAGAAATCATTAAGAGGGTGATTGAGCCAAAGAGCAAGAGTTTCACAAAGAGGGCAATCAAGCCTGCAAAACAATTCTTCGGAATTAAAAGTGTCAAAAGACACAAACACCAAGCATACGGGAAAAAAATTTCCCG
>Ga0232123_1000191_pt1 | contig 8827 bp, 5 predicted proteins | sample 011ome_27_FD_181511 | JGI IMG/M metagenome (GOLD analysis project Ga0232123, IMG submission 181511) | Metatranscriptome of coastal salt marsh microbial communities from the Groves Creek Marsh, Skidaway Island, Georgia - 011504AT... | ecosystem: Environmental > Aquatic > Marine > Intertidal zone >...
GGAATAAATTGCAGGATCAGCTCTATGAATATTCATGAATATCAAGCCAAAGCCCTTTTGCGCAGCTACGGCGCACCCGTCAGCGACGGGCGCATAGTCCTCAGCGCCGATGCCGCCAAAGCGGCAGCGTCCGAAATGGATGGGCCCTTGTGGGTTGTGAAAGCTCAGATTCACGCTGGTGGGCGCGGAAAAGGCAGCTTTATCGAAGCTGACGCCGGCGCTGCCGGTGGTGTGCGCCTTGCGCGGTCGGTCGATGAAGCGGAAAAAGAAGCCAAAGCCATGCTGGGCCGGACACTTGTGACCAAGCAAACTGGCCCTGCGGGGAAATTGGTCAACCGAATTTATATCGAAGATGGCTCCGGCATTGAAAAAGAATTTTATCTCGCGATCCTAGTGGACCGTCAGACTAGCCGCATCTCCTTTGTGGCCTCCACCGAGGGCGGGATGGACATTGAAGAGGTGGCCGAGGCGACACCGGAAAAAATTCTCTCCTTCTCCGTTGATCCCGCCACTGGCTATCAAGGCTTTCATGGCCGCCGCATCGCCTTTTCTCTGGGCCTCAAAGGCGCGCAGATCAAGCAATGCGTTAAACTCATGGGCCAGCTCTACAAAGCCTTTGTCGAAAAAGATATGGAGATGCTGGAAATCAACCCTTTGATCATCACCGACGGTGGGGATTTGAAGGTCTTGGATGCTAAAATTGGCTTCGATGGCAATGCGGTGTACCGCCATGCAGATATCGCTGAGCTGCGCGACACCACCGAGGAGGATGCCCGTGAACTGGAAGCGTCGAAATATGACCTGAACTATATCGCCTTGGATGGCGAAATCGGTTGCATGGTCAACGGTGCGGGTCTGGCCATGGCCACGATGGACATTATCAAACTCTATGGTGCTGAACCGGCGAACTTCTTGGATGTCGGCGGCGGCGCCACAAAGGAAAAAGTGACCGAAGCCTTCAAGATCATCACCTCCGATCCGCAGGTCAAAGGTATTTTGGTCAATATCTTCGGCGGGATCATGCGCTGTGACGTGATCGCTGATGGGGTGGTATCTGCGGTGAAAGAAGTAGGGCTTTCCGTGCCGTTGGTCGTTCGTTTGGAAGGCACCAATGTCGATGAAGGCAAGCGGATCATCACCGAAAGTGGCCTCAATGTGATCGCGGCCGACAATCTTCGCGATGGCGCCGAGAAAATCGTTGCTGCTGTAAAGGCGCTGTAACGCGGCCCTGCGACCGCTGAATTGGAATTTTGCAGCCGGCCCAAGGTGCCGCTGCCAACATACGAACGAGGAGCGCCGAATGGCCGTACTTATCGACGAAAACACCAAAGTCATCTGCCAGGGATTCACCGGCAGCCAGGGCACATTTCACTCAGAACAAGCCATTGCCTATGGCACGAAAATGGTCGGTGGGGTCACCCCCGGCAAGGGCGGGCAAACCCATTTAAATCTGCCGGTTTTTAACTCTGTGCATGAGGCCAAATCGGTCACTGAAGCCAATGCCTCTGTCATCTATGTCCCGCCCCCCTTTGCCGCGGACTCCATTCTCGAAGCAATTGATGCGCAAATGGAAGTCATCGTCTGCATCACAGAAGGCATTCCGGTCTTGGACATGATGCGCGTCAAGCGGGCGCTTGAAGGCTCCTCAAGCCGGTTAATCGGACCCAACTGCCCTGGGGTGATCACGCCCGACGCCTGCAAAATCGGCATTATGCCCGGCCATATTCACCGCCGCGGCTCTGTCGGCGTGGTCTCCCGCTCAGGCACTTTGACCTATGAAGCTGTGAAGCAAACCACGGATGTCGGTTTGGGCCAATCGACCTGCGTCGGCATCGGCGGCGATCCCATCAAAGGCACAGAGCATATCGATGTGCTCGAGTGGTTCCTCGCAGATGACGAAACCCAATCCATCATCATGATCGGCGAAATTGGCGGCTCAGCTGAAGAGGAAGCCGCGCAATTCCTGGCTGATGAAAAGAAAAAAGGCCGCTGGAAACCCGTCGCAGGCTTCATCGCTGGCCGTACAGCTCCCGCAGGCCGCAGAATGGGCCACGCGGGCGCGATTGTCGCCGGCGGCAAAGGCGGCGCAGAAGATAAGATCGAAGCCATGAAAATGGCAGGTATTGTCGTCGCAGAGAGCCCCGCCAGCCTTGGCGAAGCTGTTTTGGCCGCGATCGACGCGTAATATGGGAGCGGCGGGTATGACGCTTAAACTCAAATTTGATGTTAGACGATCACGCCCCGCGCTTGAGCTCACCCACGGCGGCAAGGAAAGGCCCAGGGCCCTCCTTGCCGCGACACGTTCAAACCCTCTTTTTGTTCCTTACCAAGGTGTCATCCTATGACCGATCAGTCTGCAAACGATCAATTCCATGCCTCAAGCTTCATGCAGGGCCATAACGCGGAATATCTCGAGCAAATGCACGCCCGCTACAGCGCCGATCCGGTGTCAGTTGACGCGCAATGGGCTGATTTCTTTGCGGCAATGGGCGATGAAGACAGGGATGTGCGCGCCAAAGCCTCAGGCCCCTCTTGGGCACGCAGCGATTGGCCGCCCATGCCAATGGATGATCTCACATCCGCCTTTACCGGCGAATACCCAGCGGCCGCCGAGGCGCGCGATGCGGGCAAGAAAATCAGCAATAAGGCCGCTGAAACGGGCGTGTCATTAAATGAGGAGCAACTCAAACGCGCAGTGCTCGACGGTCTGCGCGCCCTGATGCTGATCCGTGCCTACCGTATTCGCGGCCATTTGGCGGCGGATTTGGATCCTTTGGGCATGCGCGAAGATGACCCCCGCCCCGAATTGGATCCAGCCAGCTATGGTTTCACCGAGGCCGATATGGACCGGCCGATCTTTCTCGATAATGTTTTGGGGCTGCAATTCGCCTCCATGCGCGAGATTTTGGAAATTGTTCGCCGCACCTATTGTGGCACTTTCGCCCTGCAATATATGCATATTTCTGACCCCGAAGAATCCTCCTGGCTCAAAGAGCGCATTGAAGGTTATGGCAAAGAAATCAGCTTCACCCGCGAGGGTCGCAAGGCGATTCTCAACAAATTGGTGGAGGCGGAAGGCTTCGAAAAATTCCTCCATGTCAAATACATGGGCACCAAACGCTTTGGGCTTGATGGTGGTGAAAGCCTCATTCCAGCGATGGAGCAAATCATCAAACGTGGCGGCGCCCTTGGCGTAAGAGACATCATCATTGGCATGCCCCACCGGGGCCGCCTGTCGGTGCTGGCCAATGTCATGGCCAAACCCTACCGGGCGATCTTTAACGAATTCCAAGGCGGCTCGTTCAAGCCTGAGGATGTGGATGGATCGGGCGATGTGAAATACCACCTCGGCGCCTCCTCTGATCGTGAATTTGATGGCAATTCTGTGCATTTGTCGCTCACCGCCAACCCCAGCCACCTTGAGGCCGTCAATCCGGTGGTCTTGGGCAAAGCGCGTGCGAAACAAGATCAAAATCACGACACAGAGCGTACCAGCGTTCTGCCGATCCTGCTGCATGGGGATGCCGCCTTTGCCGGTCAGGGTGTTGTGGCCGAAGGCTTTGGACTGTCGGGCCTGAAAGGGCATAAAACCGGCGGCACCATGCACATCGTGGTGAACAACCAAATCGGGTTCACCACCGCGCCGCATTTCAGCCGCTCCTCTCCCTATCCCACTGACATTGCTCTGATGGTCGAAGCCCCTATTTTCCACGTCAATGGCGATGATCCAGAGGCCGTGGTCCATGCCGCCCGCGTCGCCACGGAATTCCGTCAAAAATTCAAAAAAGACGTGGTTGTCGATATTATTTGCTATCGCCGCTTTGGTCATAACGAAGGCGATGAGCCGATGTTCACCAATCCGCTGATGTACAAAAAGATCAAAACGCAGAAAACCACCCTCACCCTCTACACCGAGCGGCTTGTGCGTGATGGCTTGATCCCAGAGGGCGAAATCGAAGATATGAAGGCCAGCTTTCAATCATTTTTGAATGCGGAATTTGAAGCGGGTAAGGACTATAAGCCCAATAAGGCCGATTGGCTCGATGGGCGCTGGTCGAAAATGAACCGCCACGGTGAAGAATACCAACGCGGCGCCACAGCCATGTCCGAAGAGACTTTTGACGACGTGTCCCGCACTCTTTGCCAGGTGCCCGAAGGCTTTCCAATCCATAAAACCGTGCAGCGTATGCTGGATGCTAAATCCAAAGCGCTGAGCAGCGGCGAAGGGATCGATTGGGCCACAGGCGAGGCTTTGGCCTTTGGCTCCTTGCTGACAGAGGGCCATCCGGTGCGGCTCGCCGGGCAAGACAGTACACGCGGCACCTTTAGCCACCGCCATTCTGGCCTGGTCAATCAGGATACCGAGGAGCGCTACTACCCGCTCAACAATATCCGTGAAGGACAGGGCCAGTATGAGGTCATCGATTCGATGCTTTCCGAATATGCGGTCTTGGGCTTTGAATATGGTTACAGCTTGGCCGAGCCCAATGCTTTGGTCATGTGGGAAGCGCAATTTGGTGATTTTGCCAATGGCGCGCAGATCATGTTTGATCAATTCATCTCCAGCGGGGAAAGCAAGTGGCTGCGCATGTCCGGTCTCACGATGCTGCTGCCCCATGGGTTTGAAGGCCAAGGCCCAGAGCACAGCTCCGCCCGCCTAGAGCGCTTTTTGCAAATGTGCGGCCATGACAATTGGATCGTCGCCAATTGCACCACCCCGGCCAATTATTTCCATATCTTGCGCCGGCAAATTCACCGCACCTTCCGAAAACCCTTGGTTCTCATGACGCCAAAATCTCTGTTGCGTCACAAGATGGCAGTGTCAAAGCGCGCAGAATTCACCACCGGATCCAGCTTTCACCGGGTGCTGTGGGATGATGCACAATATGGCAATTCCGAGACAAAGTTGGTTGCGGATAAAAAGATCAAACGTGTGGTGATCTGTTCGGGCAAAGTCTATTACGATCTGCTCGAAGAACGCGACGCGCGTGGCATAGAGGATATCTATCTGCTGCGGGTCGAGCAATTCTACCCTTTCCCCGCGATCTCAATGGTCAACGAATTGGAACGCTTCAAACAGGCAGAAATCGTCTGGTGCCAGGAAGAGCCGAAAAACCAGGGTGCCTGGACCTTTATTGAGCCAAATATTGAATGGGTCCTCACGCGCATTGGTGCCAAATACAGCCGCCCGGCCTATGTCGGACGGGCCACCTCGGCCTCCCCTGCAACCGGGCTTGCCTCTATACACAAATCACAACAAGCCGCGCTCGTCGATGAAGCGCTTACGTTGAAAGGATAAAATCATGGCCACCGAAGTTCGTGTTCCCACTTTGGGCGAATCTGTGACCGAGGCCACTGTCGCGACCTGGTTCAAAAAACCTGGCGATCAAGTTGCCGTGGACGATATGCTCTGTGAGCTGGAAACTGACAAGGTCACCGTTGAAGTGCCCAGCCCCGTGGCGGGCACATTGGCGGAAATCGTTGCCGCGGAAGGCGCGACCGTCAGCACCGAAGCGCTATTGGCACAAATCAACGAGGGTGCCGCAGCCTCTGGACCCGCCACAGCCGCAGCCACGGCGACAGCCGCCAAGAGTGCACCTGCGCCAGCGGCGCAAACCGTCGCAGTGATGGTACCGGTCTTGGGCGAATCTGTCACGGAGGCCACAGTCTCGACCTGGTACAAAAAGCCAGGCGATACGGTGGCGCAGGATGAAATGCTCTGTGAATTGGAAACCGATAAGGTGAGTGTGGAAGTGCCCGCACCGGCCGCCGGTGTTTTGGGGCAAATCCTTGCCGCCGAAGGCAGCACCGTGCAAGCGGGCGGACAATTGGCTGTGATTGGCGGGGACATCTCCAGCAATCCAGCCCCAGCGGAGGCCGCAACCACCGCCGCTGCAAAAAGCCATTACGTCGAAGATGCCCCATCAGCGAAAAAGCTCATGTCCGAGGCCGGCCTCAACCGAAATGATGTGACCGCAACAGGCAAAGATAACCGTGTGATGAAACAAGACGTTCAAAAAGCCCTCGCCGCAGCCGCGCCCCAGGCCGCTCCGATCCCGCCAGCCACGCCCATTCGCGCGGCGGTTCCTGCAGATGATGCCGCGCGCGAAGAGCGCGTGAAGATGACACGCCTGCGCCAAACCATTGCGCGGCGTCTAAAGGACAGCCAGAACACTGCGGCCATGTTGACCACTTACAATGAAGTCGACATGACAGAGGTCATGGCCCTGCGTAATGAATATAAAGATCTGTTTTTAAAGAAACATGGCGTAAAACTGGGCTTTATGTCTTTTTTCACAGTGGCCTGCTGCCATGCGCTGCGCGAGGTGCCAGAGGTCAACTCGGAAATTGATGGCACAGATATCGTGTATAAAAATTTCGTCCACATGGGCATCGCCGCGGGCACGCCAACAGGATTGGTGGTTCCGGTGATCCGTGATGCGGATTCCTTGTCCTTTGCCGAGATCGAAAAGGCCATTGCAGAAAAAGGCGCCCGCGCGCGTGATGGTAAATTGTCCATGGCCGAAATGCAGGGCGGCACCTTCACCATCTCCAACGGTGGTGTCTACGGCTCGCTGATGTCTTCGCCTATCCTCAACCCACCGCAATCGGGCATATTGGGCATGCATAAGATCCAAGACCGTCCGATGGCGATCAACGGTGAGGTGGTTATTCGCCCCATGATGTATCTGGCTTTGAGCTATGATCACCGGGTCGTGGACGGCAAGGGTGCCGTCACCTTCCTCGTGCGCGTCAAAGAAGCCTTAGAAGACCCGCGCCGCCTGTTGATGGATCTCTAATCCGGCAGAGATCCAACGTCACCGGCGGTGGCCATAGTGTTCATTTTGGACATTTGTCCGTTATGATCTTTGCCCGGCCTCACTTAGGTTGAGGTTGGGACAGAAAAACAACCATGGGCTCCCGGGCCCGCCCTGAAAATAAAGGACCTTTCTTATGGCTTCTTATGATGTAATTGTGATTGGCTCCGGCCCCGGTGGCTATGTCAGCGCTATTCGCTGCGCCCAGCTCGGTCTCAAAACCGCCTGTGTCGAGGGGCGTGACACGCTTGGGGGGACCTGCCTGAATGTCGGCTGTATCCCCTCCAAAGCCCTGCTACATGCCAGCCACCAATTGCATGAAGCGCAACATAATTTTGCCAAAATGGGTTTGATTGCCGAAGATCCCAAGGTCGATTGGGCGAAGATGCAGGGGTATAAAACCGAGGTGATTGACAGCAATACCAAGGGCATTGAGTTTCTATTCAAGAAAAACAAAATTGACTGGCTGAAAGGCTGGGGCAGCATTCCTGCGGCCGGTCAGGTCAAAGTTGGTGATGACATCCATCAGGCCAAACACATCATCATCGCTTCTGGCTCTGAACCCTCCAGCCTGCCCGGAATTGAAATTGATGAGAAAACCGTTGTGACATCAACTGGTGCCCTGGCGTTGGACAAAATTCCGAGCAAAATGGTGGTGATCGGCGCTGGTGTTATTGGATTGGAATTGGGATCTGTCTATGCGCGCCTGGGCACCGAGGTTGAGGTGATAGAATTTCTGGACGACATCACCCCCGGTATGGACGGTGAGGTGCAAAAAACCTTCCTCAGGATTCTCAAGAAACAAGGCCTCAAGTTCACCATGGGCGCAGCCGTGCAATCCGTTGCAGTGAAAAAAGGCAAAGCCACTGTGAGCTATGTCAAACGCAAAAAAGACACCACGCATGAGCTGGAGGCGGATGTGGTGCTTGTCGCCACGGGCCGGCGTCCCTACGTCGACGGCCTCGGATTGGACGCGCTTGGCGTCACCCTCACCGCGCGCGGTCAAATCCAAACCGATGCCCATTATGCAACCTCTGTTCCCGGCATTTATGCCATTGGCGACGCCATAACGGGCCCCATGCTGGCCCATAAGGCCGAAGATGAAGGCATGGCCGTGGCGGAAATCTTGGCAGGGCAAGCAGGCCATGTGAACTATGATGTAATCCCCGGTGTGATCTACACCCATCCAGAGGTCGCCACCGTTGGCCAAACCGAAGAGCAATTGAAAGAGGCAGGCCGAGCCTACAAGGCCGGCAAGTTTTCCTTCATGGGCAATGGCCGCGCAAAAGCAAATTTTGCGGCTGATGGCTTTGTGAAAATCCTAGCAGACGCAACAACCGATCGCATTCTTGGCGCGCATATCATCGGCCCAATGGCGGGAGATCTGATCCATGAGGTCTGCGTGGCAATGGAATTTGGCGCCGCCGCTGAAGATTTGGCGCGTACCTGCCACGCCCATCCCACCTATTCCGAAGCCGTGCGCGAGGCGGCTTTGGCCTGTGGCGATGGGGCAATTCACAGCTAAGCCAGGCCGCCGCCGTCACGCAATCTATCGTATTTTCAGGCCTGCGCCCATGGGTGCAGGTCTTAACGAAGACCTATGCATAACCCCCTTGCAATATGAAATGAGGGCAGCGGGCACAGTGTTTTAGCTTGGCAGTTGAGTTATGCAGAGGTCTCAGCGCGCCAACATGCGCAGCCCCTGGGTGACATCCGCCCGCACAGCCACCCGAAGGCCCGGTTCATCGCCAGCTTTCAAAGCCGCAAGAATCAGGCGGTGATGCATTGGCGGATCCTTACGTTGCAACCGGCCATAGAGCGCCCGCATCGTTGGGCCCATTTGCAGCCACACTGTCTCGACCGTTGCCAGCATCGCCGGAGCCTGGGCCCGCAAGTAGAGCGTGCGGTGAAACTCGAGATTTGTCCGTATGTAAGTGACAGCATCCGCCTTCGCCACAGCCACAGAAATGGCGTTATTTATCGTTTGTAACCGCTCAACCAGCGCCATA
>Ga0232123_1000197_pt1 | contig 8755 bp, 2 predicted proteins | sample 011ome_27_FD_181511 | JGI IMG/M metagenome (GOLD analysis project Ga0232123, IMG submission 181511) | Metatranscriptome of coastal salt marsh microbial communities from the Groves Creek Marsh, Skidaway Island, Georgia - 011504AT... | ecosystem: Environmental > Aquatic > Marine > Intertidal zone >...
CCTGTAGCGCACATAGCGTTACAGGTGACAGTTGGATTATTTGGCATTACATATGCCCATATGGTAAAGATTACTTAACTACTGGGCACTACGGTGCCCTTTAGTTAAACTAACTTACTATATGGATCTGACCCATTTTATTCTGTTCGTCTATTGCGAACACAAATAATAATAAATCCCCTATTTTAAGGCTTTGATTCTAGCCTTGTTAAATATTTGAATTGAATTTCGCTTAGCTTTACGAAATAAATAATAAAGAACTAACGGTTGATTACCCTCTATATAATAGAAAATAATCATTCATTTGTCTTCATGAATTAAAATATTGAAGAGATTTGGGTATCTATTACCCCCTCTATATAGAGAAAACAATAGTTTGGATGAATGCCACATCCATGAAACGAAAATAAATTCGCACAAAAAGTATATTGATCTTGGTAAATCAATTTATTTGTAAAAGCCTTTGTATTATATGGTAGTACCAGAAATATATCGTAACCACACGAGCGCTAAACCTCGTTTCAGAAAAGTTTAGCCCCCCTATTCCACGCGGGTTTTTAGAAGCCGATTATCGATGTGTACCCTTTGGGCGCGTCTCATCTTGAGACTCACATTTTATATTCAAGTAATTGAATACGGTATGAGGATAACTTTTATAAACACGCGGAGCCGTAGGGCCGTAAAACAAGTTGGTTTGAAGGAGCTTGCTCCTAGCCATTGTCTCGAAAGGATTAAATTCCGGAGTAGAGTGCGGCCCGTCTTTTGAACAGTACAGAAAGCCCCCCCCGCTTTCTCTGTTCATTGGCTCATGGATCTTATATAAATAGAACATGAGTAGTGAACAAAGAAAGAATATCAGCCGAAAGGCAACAACCCCCGTCGTTAGATACGACGCCAAGAATTGTAATGGAAAAGATAATTTTTATCTTAGGAAAAAGGATGGAAAGAAGAAAGACGAGTGGAAGCTCGAGAAATCTTCACGAAGGAAACAAAGTAAGTATGGACCCCAAGAAGGTGTTGAGATTATCTCCACTATCAAGGATTCATTTGATGATTTAGCAACGTTTGCTGGTGTAGAGTTACCTGATTGTGTCGGAAGACATATAGAAGGTGTTGCAGCTCTATTATTAGCATTGCAAGATTGTACAACTTACCAATCGTTTATTTCCACTATGTTTTTGTATGTACGCGATTTTACAGACAAATCTATCACTTCGGTGATTATAGGTTATGTTCAAGAAATCATTACAGAACAGGAAATGACAAAACAAGGAACCAATGATCCCACGTGGCTAACCATGTTACGTGATCTTCAAACTAATTGGAGTTTGGTGAAAGGAAATAAAGCTTTTAAACAATTTTCAAAATTGTTGGGCATTATCGTAACCTTAGGGTTATGTGATGCTTCAAGCTTGCAATTTTCTATTCACGGATTCAAAATGTTTGATGAAAAATTGTTGGATAAACATATTACCGCATTTGATTTAGCTGATGCCATTTTTGGTACAGTTACGTATTTTGCAGAAGGTATGTACTTATGTTTTCAAACAGGTTCTATTAAACCTTTATTACTTAACGATTTTGCTGTATTGGAACTTGACGAAGAATACACTAGGATGGTATCCTGGTGGAATCTTGTTAAGAATGGTAATTTGGAAAGAATTGAAGGTGTATCCGATGCTGAATTTAGTAGCCGATTAGACAGACTCATTTTACAACTGAAGAATGTCATGGCCAGTACAACAGGTCTCGATAAGAAACTTGTAACTGATAAAGTTACTAAATGCATGGGTATTAAACAAGAACTCGTTACCCTTAAAATTAGCTCTGGCACACGTCGCTCACCATTTGCTGTTGAGTTGTTTGGTGCTAGTAGTCAAGGAAAGACTACATTTGGAGATCAGTTGATTGATGCTTTGATGACATCAGCTGATTTACCAGTGAGCAAGGAATATAGGGTAGCCCTTAACCCCGGAGATAAATTTTTCTCTAACTGGACGAGTGATAAACTCGTAGCAATATTGGACGACATGGCTAATGAAAAATCAGATTTCGTCGAGAAACCTCCTACAAGAGCAATTATCGATATTTGTAATAATCAGATGTATTATGCCCCTAAAGCTGAACTTGAAGCTAAAGGAAAATGTTTTGTTGAGCCTGAGGTTGTATTGGTTACAACTAATAAGAAGGACTTAGATGCAGGAATGTATTCTAATTGTCCCTATTCTATTCAAAGGCGAATGGACTTGATCATGACAGTAAAATGTAAACGAGAATTCCAGAGACTTGACAATGCAGGTAACCCCTGCGGAGTTGATTCTAGGAAAGTCAGAGAATTTTATACTACTGATGGTACTTATGAACCACAGTCTATAGAAAATATCTGGGACATTACTGTTGAAAAAGCTATACCATCTACAGAAAATAGAGTTGGGTTATACCAACCTATTGTATGGAGAGGTGAAGCTATGGTTGATGTTCCGGCTTGGAAAGCAATAGCTTGTGCTATTGAACATTACACTGATCACAGGACAAATCAATTTGCGATGATGGACGCTATGAAAGCGCGTAGCAATACGCTCAAAAAGTGTGCATTTCCAATGTGTAAGCAATTACATGGATATTGTCCTGATCATCCACTCAACCCCACCACAGATGAAATATTCTGTGAAGAAGTATTTGAAAAGCAATTTGGTATTGCGACGGCAATCGCTATGCGTACCACTTATCGTAAAATCACCAAGAGATTTACGAAAGACCGCGATTCATTTTTGACACGACTTGAAGATTCTGCAACAAATGTACTTTATAACAAAACCAATGAGTTTCTTAAGAAATGGGATTGGATGTGTTTAGTACCTGAAGAATATTTGGATAACCCACAATTTGTGGATTTTGTTTGTTGGTATTACAAAGAAGATATGAAATCTAAGCAGATTACCCTTAGTTGGGCAGCCCTGTTTTTCAATCTATTTGTATTGTATTTTCGCTGGGATCTTTTCTTCTTCACACTCGCTATGACGGTAACCTTCAGTAAAGTATTCAATACTTCACGCGTTAAGAAGGATCTCATTAATGAGTTAAAAGAAAGAAATGATAATTTGCCATCTATCATCAAATCAACACGAGATAAATATGCTAAAACTATTTGCTACGGATCAGCAGCTATTGCTGGTTTATATCTTATAGCTAAAGTGTATGGATCGTGGAGAAAGTTGAAACCTGAACAAAGCGCATTAGAGCCAGATTCCCCTGAGGATATTAAAGCTCGTGATGCTCAACCCAATGTTTGGGCTGGTGTTTTCCAAAGGACTTTGCCTAGTGCTATTCAATCCGGATCCATATCCGGTCTGAAATTAGCAGATTTAGTGCAAAAGAATTTAAGATATGCCAGTGTTAAGGTTAATGATACTAGAGTGTTAATGGCAAATGTATTTTTCCTAAAATCAAATGTGTTAGTTATACCTGATCACTATTTTGAATCTGATTCATTATTGGTAACATGTTATAAGGAGAATCCTACCGCTGGCGGTGGGACTTTCCAAACTCGTTTGTGTAAAAGTGCATCCCATAAGATACCTAATACAGATCTTCGCATTTGTTATTCATCTACTGGAGGTTCATATCGTGATTTGACTAATTATTTTCCTACGGGAGATTTATCAGATCATGGTTTGATTGTCCAATGGCGGAAGAGAGATGGAATTGTATTGACTGGTAAAGGATATGCATCAATTAAACTCACTTCTAATGGCACATGCCAATTTAAAGGAGGTGAATACACCAAACTATCAATGAATACGTTCAACGGTATGTGTGGTGCAGTTATTGTGTCTGATACCAAGACTGGTGTTATAACCGGTATCCACTTGGGTGGTATTCAAGATAGACCGCAAGGTTGTTTTGGTACTATCACAGTAGCACAACTTAAAGCGGCTTACGAGGCGCTTCAAGGTGTGGAAGGAGTTATACTTTCGGGTACAGCTGAACAATTCACACCTCAAGTATTAGGTAAAGATATTTTGCTTAGTACACCTCTCCATCCTAAGAGCCCCATGAATTATTTACCCACTGGATCTCAATTTGAGTATTATGGAACATGCCCAGGAGCTGTGACTTCTAGGTCGGATGTTCGTAAAACTCCAATTTCAGAGAAAGTGGCAGATATTTGTGGAGTCAAAAATATATGGGGAGCACCCAAAATGAAACCAGAATGGTTTGGATGGCAAACTTGTTTAGCCAATGCCAGTCATGCTGGTAAACCCTTTCCACATGATCTTCTAGCAGTTTCTGTTAGAGATTATAAGGAACCACTGTTGAAATTGATCAAGAGTCGAGATTGGAAGATTTCTCCTCTGTCAGATCATAACAACCTAAATGGAATCCCTGGATGTAAATTCATTGATGCTATCAATCTAAGCACTTCTATTGGTTATCCTCTTACGGGAGCTAAAACCAAGTATGTAGAAGATGTAGATCCTGACGAGAATGGAAAGTTGAACCGTAAATTCGACAAAGTTATTAAGGATGAAATAGATAGAGTAGAATCATTTTACAAAAAGGGACAACGTGCTTATACAGTAGCCAAAGCATGTAAGAAGGATGAAGTTTTGCCTGTAGCAAAAGGAAAATGCCGTATTTTTTATGGTAATCCCATTGCATTGACTTTTTTGGTTCGTAAGTACTATTTGCCTGTATTGCGATTTCTACAGATGAATCCACTCACTTCTGAGTGTGCTGTAGGAATTAATTGCCATGGCCCTGAGTGGGACGAATTCTATAAACATGCAACCTCTTTTGGTGAGGATAGATTGTTTGGAGGTGATTATGGCAAATACGACCAAAAGATTCCTAGTCAATTATTATTCGCTGCATTGCGCATTTTGATTGACTTGGCTCGTGAGAAAGATTATTCTGAGGATGATCTAAGAGTTATGGAAACGATGACGGGTGATTTAGTTTACTCGCTTATTGCTTTCAATGGGGATTTAGTAGGACTGCAAGAAGGTACACACATCAGTGGTAATTCACTAACAGTTATTTTGAACGGAATCTGTGGGAGTTTGAATCTGAGAAATTATTTTTATACAAAATATTCTCATGATATCAAATTTAGAGATGCTGCTCACATGATGACTTATGGTGATGATAACATTGGTAGTGTCCATCCTGCCTACCCTGAATTTAATATTAAGGGTTGTTCAGAATTCTTAGCTTCGTACGGTCAAATTTACACTATGCCTGACAAAGAAAGTGAATTGAGACCCTATTTGGAGCCTGGTGAGTTCGAATTTCTTAAACGATTTAACGTATATCACCCACGCCTTAAGATGAACATTGGCGCTCTTCTTGATAAGAGTGTCTTCAAAAGTTTGCACTGTTATATGCGACCGAAAGGTTGTGTGAATACACCAGAGCAAGCTTGTGCCCTCAATATTGACACTGGACTACGTGAATGGTTCAATCATGGACCTGAAAAATACGAATTTCGTCGCCAACAAATGAAAGAAGTAGCTGCACAAGCAGATATTTCACATTTATGTACATTATTGGACGAGACGTATGAAGATCGCGTGGATAATTGGGAATACACCTATACAGATAGGCAGAAAGTAGAGAGATCACAAGAGTCTTTCACTACCCAATAAATTATTGAGTTTTATTCAATAGACAAGCCCAACTCAGGCTTTAAACGAGTGCCAGTTTCAAAACTGAGGCTAAGCAAAATTGTCATCTATTATTGGATACCATGCGATACTACTTTTGCACTTTATGAAGTATGTATAGGCTTGATAGATGAACAGCACCTGAATACCGTTTCAGGAAAGGTGCAGCCTACTCTCGATAGATCTAAGAGATGATAGGTTCCAACAATTTGATCTGGTCAATGTTTACTACCCGGCGATTTGCCAAAAGAAATAACAATAGTTAGCGGTGCTAAAACCAAACCGTTAGAGGTGGATTCCTCGAACTTTACTCCTCAAGCAGGTTCCGACCTCAAAGAGAAGAAAAGTAAAAAGCTTAAAGATAAGACCTTTGCTCGTATCTACGAGCAAAATCTCAAATTGAAAATGAAGCAAATAGAAGCTGCCAAAGCTTATGCTCTCAAAGATCCGAATTTTAAGTCTACACTGTTAGACTACAAATTCACTATTCAATCTGGGGTTGAAGGTGTATCTTTAATGAAAACCTCACTAGATTCTAAATCTCAAAATGTGGCTTTTTCTGATCAAGTTGCTACTAAAATGTATGTGGTCGATTCTGAAATCGATCCTACACGGAAGTTGCAAGATTCTGATGATGCCACTCTAGGTAATTTCTTCAGCCGTCCGATTAAAATTCGAGAGTACGAATGGGCCACATCAGTGACCCTAACAGAGAATTTCAATCCTTGGAAAGATTATTTTGAGAATCAGAGAGTTTTAGATAGAATAAATACTTTTAATTTATTGCGATGCAAATTGCATTTGAAAGTAATTATCAATGGTAATGGTTTTCAATACGGCAGATCAGTTTTAGCGTATCTACCCTTAGAAACGTTTGACGATTTGTCTACTAACTCTTCGTTAGTTAGTGCTGATTTAGTCCAAACTACACAATTACCGCATATTTATTTGGACCCAACAACATCCACTGGAGGTGAAATGATTTTACCTTTCTTTTATCATAAGAACTATTTGAACATCCCCGATGGGGATTGGGCTCAAATGGGTTCGTGTTATCTGAGAGATATTAATCAATTAAAACACGCCAATGGAGCTAGTGATGTTGTGACTATCAGTATCTTTGCCTGGGCTGAAGATGTTTCATTGTCCGTTCTCACGAACACTGACTTTGTACCACAGTCTGGTAAAGAAATTGACGAAGCTAACAAGACAGGGATGATTTCTGGACCTGCTTCTGTTGTTGCGAAAACAGCTAGAACATTGTCTGGGATTTCAGCTATAGCACCGTATGCTATGGCCACAGCGAAAGCTGCAGATGTAATAGGAGGTGTAGCCAAAATGTTTGGTTACTGTGCTCCTCCAATTACAAAAGCACCAGATCCCTATAAACCTTACAATAGTGGCTCTTTCGCCGTCACTAATGTACCACAACTGGTATCGAAATTAACAGTCGATGATAAACAAGAACTAACAATAGATCCTAGAATAGCAGGTTTATCAGGAGATGATCCTATGAACATCCGCAATATTGCTAGTCGAGAATCTTATTTAACAAAGTTTTCGTGGGCTGTCGGTACCGCGCCCGAGTCCGTGCTATGGAACACACGTATTTCTCCCGTTACGTGGGCTGAAACAGGTACGATACCTAAGGGTTATCTGTTTCCGCCATGTTGTATGGCTTCCTTACCTTTTAGATATTGGACCGGTACTATGAAGTATCGATTTCAAATCGTATGTTCGAATTTCCACAAAGGACGTTTGAAATTTGTATATGAACCTAATAGAATAGACAATGTAGAATATAATACAAATTACATGCGAATTGTAGATATCTCAAAGGAACAAGATTTTACTATGGAAATTGGTAATGGTCAAGAGTACACGTTACTCGAACACCATTACCCTGGAGATGAACCTGCCGAAGTTGTTTATCGTACAGCACCATTTCTTAGTAAAGATGTTGGTAATGGAACACTAGCCGTTTATATTCTGAATGAATTGACAGTACCTAACAGTACTACAAACAATGATATTGAAATAAACGTCTTTGTTTCTGCAGGGGATGATTTTGAGGTATTCGTACCCGATTCCCGCAACATTACCAATTTCGTATTTAAACCCCAAGCTGGTTTTGAAGCTCAGTCTGGTGAGTGGATGGCTGATTCTATTGTCCCTGATTCCCAAGGAACAACAGAGCCGTCTGCACCCTTACAAGAGTTGGCTATGAGCTTGGGTCCTAGTGAACAGGACCTCACCGATATTAATAAAGTTTATATTGGTGAATCACTAGCCTCATTTCGACCATTACTGAAAAGGTGGGCTTTGCATTCCACATTTTCAATGGAAGATTCAAGAGGTGTTACAGGAGGTATTCGATGTATGATGCCCTATTTGAGGGGCAATGTGACTGATGCAGTTCATACTACAGCAGCCGCAGCACCGTATAATTATTGTAATACCACGTTATTTCATTGGGTCCGCTATGCTTTCCAAGGGCATAGAGGTTCAATGCGTTGGCGCTTAACACCCCGCAGGGCTAAAAGTACTAACGATGAAATGACAATATACATGCAGCGAAATCCAATTGCGGTTGGAGGAGAGTACGCTCAGTTTAAAACTGCTTTGGCAGTTTTACCTACTGATTCTGTCGCTGCATCTCGGTCAGTACAATGTGGAATTACCGACATTACGTCACCCACCATGCCGACATTTGCATTAGATGGTACTTCATATATCAATGCGAGTGTTAATAATGTTGCCGAAATAGAGGTACCTTGGTATTCCAGGTATAGGTTTTCTCCAGGGAAAGAGGAAAATTATACAGGTGTTGAAGTGTTTGATCCTACATGGCGCTTCAACATTACCGCATCGAATAACATCGTCACTAACATTGACGAGTGGTATTCAACTGGAGAGGATTTCCAGGTTTATATGTGGACGGGACTGCCTCGTATGTATTACGAGAATTCAGTTCCAGCAGCTTAATTAAGCTGCAATGGGTTTCTAGCCACCCATTCAAAACAAGTTAGAGCTTGTACGTGAGCTATAATACGTACATTCTAAGAGAATTAAAATCTACTATATGTGAC
>Ga0232123_1000200_pt1 | contig 8738 bp, 4 predicted proteins | sample 011ome_27_FD_181511 | JGI IMG/M metagenome (GOLD analysis project Ga0232123, IMG submission 181511) | Metatranscriptome of coastal salt marsh microbial communities from the Groves Creek Marsh, Skidaway Island, Georgia - 011504AT... | ecosystem: Environmental > Aquatic > Marine > Intertidal zone >...
ATTATATAAACATAAAAAAGAATAACACTATTCATGTCTCAACTGAAATTAAAACAAATCCTTGAATTTATATCAACGTCACCTGTAAATGGAGATGTTTTGTCATATAATTCAACGACCGGAAAGTATGAAAACAATGCATTACCAAATACATTTGGACTTCAGTATAAATATAGCACTGCTACCACTGGTTCAGTAGCTTCTGGAGTATTTAGATTTGATAATACATCTTCACCATCATCGGTAACTTTAAGTGAAACACACCTAAGAGGTGGAAATGCTGTACCATCATTGGTTGCAGCCACACTTTCTACCAATAGTAGAAAATCTATAGTCGTTTTTGCTAATTCTATTGATGGTACAATCTATAAAACATTTTATGTAAGAGATGTTGAATTGGGTTCAAATGAAAGAACTTTACAATTAGAGCCTATTTCTAGTTCTGATTGGGGATCAATGTCTAATAACGACGAAGTTTATATGTTTATTCAACCTATTGGCGATATAGGTACTTCTGGTTCAAGCGGTTCATCAGGAACTAACGGAACTTCTGGAACAAACGGAACTAGCGGAGTTAGTGGAACTTCAGGTTCATCAGGAACAAACGGAACATCAGGTATCAAAGGTGCTCCTGGAACTTCAGGAACTAATGGAACAAACGGAACTTCTGGGACAAACGGAACTTCTGGAACTAATGGTTCAAGTGGTTCATCAGGAACGGATGGTACTAGTGGTACAAATGGTTCATCAGGAACTAACGGAACATCAGGTATTAAAGGTGCTCCTGGAACAAGCGGAACAGACGGAACTTCAGGAAAGAATGGAACTTCAGGAACTAACGGTACAAATGGTTCATCAGGAACAAACGGAACTTCAGGTATTAATGGTATAAACACTTCGGTTAATGTATCATCAGAATCTGTAACAGGTTTAGAAGGTACTCCAGTAAGTGTCAGAAATGTTGGAGATGAAACAGATGCAATATTCGAATTTACAATTCCTGTGGGTGCAACTGGTTTAAAAGGACAAAGAGGTCAGGCTGGTGTAAACGGTACTAACGGAACTTCAGGAACTAATGGAACTTCAGGAACTTCAGGAACTTCGGGAACTGATGGTTCAAGCGGTTCATCAGGAACTTCAGGTTCATCAGGAACAAACGGAACTTCTGGAACGAATGGAACTTCAGGTTCATCAGGAACAAACGGAACTTCTGGAACTAACGGAACAAGCGGTTCTTCTGGTACTGATGGAACTTCAGGAACGAATGGAACAAGTGGTTCTTCTGGTACTGATGGAACTTCAGGAACGAATGGAACTTCAGGTTCATCAGGAACTAACGGAACTTCAGGAACTAATGGTTCAAGCGGTTCTTCTGGTACTGATGGAACATCAGGAACAAACGGAACTTCAGGAACTAACGGAACTTCAGGTATCAAAGGTGCTCCTGGAACAAGTGGAACAGACGGAACTTCTGGAACTAATGGTTCAAGTGGTTCTTCAGGAAAGAATGGAACTTCAGGAACAAACGGAACATCAGGAACTAACGGAACAAATGGAACTTCTGGTACAAACGGAAGTTCAGGTTCAAGTGGTACGAATGGTACATCAGGTATTAAAGGTGCTCAAGGTAATCCGGGTTGGGGTGTATCAATGCAAGGTGAAGTAGGTTCTCAAGAAGAATTACCATTAGAAGGAAATTCTGATGGTGATGCATATATTGTACAAGCAGATGATTCACTTTGGGTATGGACAGCTAGAGATGGTTGGATGTCAGGTGGTTCTATTCAAGGACCTCAAGGTGATGCTGGTTCAAGCGGATCTTCAGGTTCTTCTGGAACGAGTGGATCTTCGGGAACTAACGGTACAAATGGATCTTCAGGAACTAACGGTACAAACGGATCTTCGGGATCAAGCGGTTCTTCTGGAACGAGCGGTACATCAGGAACGAGCGGTTCTTCAGGAACAAGCGGTTCTTCAGGTTCTTCAGGTAATGATGGCGCTGCCGGTGGTTTAGGTGTTGAATATGATGGTATTACGTTTAGCGATAGTAAATATACAAACGTAAATCAATTAGCGCACACTGACGCTGCATCATTCATATATGAAGGTACTAAAGAATGGTGGTTCTCTGACATAGCAAATGGTTTAGAAGACATCAACTATCAAAAGTCGTTATTCGACGATATGATACAAGAAGGTTATGATGTCATTTATGTCAAAATGGCACAAAGAGGTGATTCAACTAAATATCACTTATATAAAGGTACAGGTCAATCTATCGTTAATGGATCAGGTGGACGTGGAGATTTAAGATTAACTCTTGAAAGAGTAGGTGGTTCTGATTCTAACCACTTCCCGGGTGGAACATCAACTGATATGCATATGACGACCGATAATTATAGAGCATGGGTCGCAGCTGGTTCACCAGGTGGTTCTATTCATAATATAGAAAATGCAGACGCTGCTTATTATAAATCTTTAGGAGGTCAATTAGTTGTTACGTTTACGCCTATGAAAGTAGGTGCAGATGGTACTTCAGGAACAGACGGCTCAAGCGGTTCATCCGGAACTAATGGAACTAATGGTTCTTCAGGTTCATCCGGAACTAATGGAACTAATGGTTCTTCAGGAACTTCAGGTTCATCAGGAACTAACGGAACTAACGGAACTTCTGGTACAAACGGAACTTCTGGTACAAACGGAACTTCTGGAACTAACGGAACTTCTGGAACTAACGGAACAAATGGTTCATCAGGTTCTTCTGGAACGAGCGGTTCATCTGGATCATCAGGTATTAAAGGTGCAACAGGTACTTCTAATACGTATGCTACCGCAATGAACCAATATACGAATACTAATTCAGACGTACAATTCGATGACTTATATTTAACAGGTAGATTACAGAGAGAATTAATTACAATTAATGGTAGTGGTGGAGTATTTGCAGCAGACTTAAATGTAGGCGATGCATTCGTTATTAACGCTGTTAGTGATACTGAAATTACAATGTTAGTTAATGCTTCTAATGCTGGTCAATCAGGTACAATTCTTATTATTAATGGAGCAGGCGCTTCATTTAGAGAATTACCACCTTTCATGAAAACACCATCTGGTGCAGCAATTGAATGGTATGATGCACCTGGAGGAGTTTCAATTATATCTTATTTTGTAGTTGACGAAAACAATGTACTTTGTAATTACATTGGTAACTTTGCGTAATAAATAGAATATAATTAAAAGGACAATATGAAGAATATAGGATTTTCAAGAGTTGATTTCTGGTCTACCGGAAGTGCAGTAAATACATCTAAGAGTACATCTAAGAGTACCACTACTACGTGGAATACTTCACAATCTACTGTAGAAAAAAGAAATACTTCACGTCAGACTGATAAAGTTTTCAATACTAGTCAATCTACTACCACCACTTGGACTACAGTATGGTCCACGTCTAAGAGTACTAGTACTACGTGGACAACATCACATTCTACTACTACTGTTTATGCAACGTCGCACTCAACGTCGACGACATGGACTACAGTTTGGTCAACATCCCATACTACTTCACAGTCAACAACTCGATCTACTACCACAACATGGTCAACATCTCATGGTACTAGTAGATCAACTGATAGGGCTACCACAACCACATGGACGACATCATGGAATACAAGTAGAACAACTACTTCTGCATGGACTACATCGTGGACAACTAGTCAATCGACAAATCAATCGACTATAACGGTTTACACTACGAGTTGGACCACATATTGGAATACTAGTCAATCGACTACTACGACATACACGACGACATATACTACTAGTTATACTACTAGTCAATCGACAAATCAATCGACTATAACTAAGTGGACGACATCGTGGACAACTAGCTATAGTACTAGTCAATCGACTACAACTGCATATACTACAAATTGGACGACATCGTGGATAACTAGTCAATCAACTAGTAAATCTACTACAACCACATTTGTTACAGAGTATGTTACAACATGGTCAACAAGTAAATCGACTGTAACTACATATACTACAAATTGGACGTCATATTTTAACACCAGTAGATCCACCTCACATTCGACTACAACTACTTATACAACATCGTGGAATACTACGAAGTCTACTACGACGTCTTACACTACTTATTGGACTACTACATGGACGACTAGTCAATCTACAAGTCATTCGACTACAACTTCGTATACCACAACTTGGGCAACAAGTCATGGTACAAGTAGAGGAACTGAAAGGTCTACAACGACTACTTGGAATACGAGCAGATCAACGTCTCATTCGACTACAACCACTTATACCACAACTTGGGCAACAAGTCGTGGAACTAGCCGTGGAACTACTAGATCTACAACGACTACTTGGAATACGAGCAGATCAACTTCGCATTCGACTACAACCACATATACCACAACTTGGTCAACAAGCCGTGGAACTAGTCATGGAACTACTAGATCGACTACAACCACTTGGACAACTAGTCAATCAACGTCTCATTCGACTACAACTTCATATACCACAACTTGGACAACTAGTCACGGTACAAGTAGAGGGACAAGTAGATCTACAACGACTACTTGGAATACGAGTAGATCTACGTCGCATTCGACTACAACCACTTATACGACTACTTGGAATACAACTAGATCAACGACTACAACTTATAATACAACGTGGACGACATCGTGGAATACAAGTAGATCAACAAATAGATCAACGACTACAACTTATAATACAAGTAAATCAACGTCTCATTCGACTACAACCACATACACCACAACTTGGTCAACAAATCGTGGAACTAGTAGAGGAACGTCACACTCGACCACAACTACTTGGAACACTAGTAGAGGAACGTCACATTCGACTACCACTACTTATACAACATATTGGAACACGACTAGATCGACCACTACTACATATAACACTAGTTGGACGACATCGTGGAATACAAGTAGATCAACAAATAGATCAACGACTACAACCTATAATACGAGTAGATCAACCTCTCATTCAACTACCACTACGTATACAACTACTTGGACAACAAGTCGTGGAACTAGTAGAGGAACATCGCATTCGACCACTACTACTTGGAATACGAGCAGATCAACGAATAGAGCGACTACAACTACTTATACAACATATTGGAACACGACTAGATCGACCACTACTACATATAATACAACGTGGACAACAACATGGGCAACAAGTAGAACAACTAATCATTCGACTACAACTACGTTTAATACAAGTCAGTCAACGATTACTAAATGGGTTACATCTTGGACTACATCTTATAATACAACTAGATCGACTTCAAGAGCAACTACAACTACGTTTAATACAAGTCAGTCAACGTCACATTCGACTACGACTACTTATACAACGACCTTTAATACTAATCAGTCGACTACAACGTCTTGGACTACGTCATGGACTACGTCTTATAATACGACTAGATCGACAAGTAAATCAACAACTACAACATGGCAAACTAGTCAGTCAACATCACATTCGACTACCACGACATTTAATACTTCTTGGAATACTACTAAGTCTACTACGACTACATATACCACGACATACAATACTTCTTGGAACACAAGTAGATCGACAAGTAAATCAACAACTACAACGTGGCAAACTAGTCAGTCAACGTCTCATTCAACAACAACAGGATGGACTACAACATTTGGAACAAGTAGAACTACAAGTAGAACAACTAAGCATCTTACTTCAACTACATTTGCGACAAGTCAGACTACTGTTAAAATAACTACCATAACATATAATACAGCGTGGACTACAACATTTGCAACTAGTCAATCGACTAGCAAATCGACTACTACTTCATGGTGGACAGAGTGGACTACATCTTATAACACATTGTATACATACAGTAGATCAACTACTAGAAATACAACATACAGTAGAACTACATCTAAATCAACACAAGAGAGCGCAGTAGTTAATATTAATTACGCTACATCGTGGAATACTACAGTTAATTATACTACATCGTGGACTACATCGTGGAGCTATACTACATCATTTGAGACGTCTCAGTCAACTGACGATGGCTTTAACGATTGTATAGTAGAAGGTACATGGATTCATGTTTCTGGAACAGAAACTAAAAAGATTGAAGATCTTATATTAAATGAACCTATATTAACAATGGATGGACCACATAATATAGAAATTGAACAAGGGTTGGCGGATGTAGAAACAACTACCATTGCAGATAATCTATCATATGATGATAAATTAGTTGCTGCTAGAAAAACATACGCGATTGGTATAATTGATATAAATAATGGCTTAATAAAATCAACACCTCACCATTTACATATTGTAAAAAAATCTGGAAAATGGGTAGCAAGACAAGCTCAGACGGTAGAAGTTGGAGATTATTTATACCACATAACTGATGGTGAGATTTTAGTAACATCTGTAACAACAGACACAACAAATACGTATGCGGTTTACAAATTAGATGTTGAACCTAATGATATCTTCTTTGCTAATGGAATTTTAACACATAACAGAAAACCTGAACTGTGTGCAGAAGGTGGTCCGGAAGTGTGTGATCCAGGTAGCCCATGTTATGATCCATGTCATCTGGATGCACAATACTATGGCTGTCAGTTTGAATGTATGGGAGAACCTGGTATGAGATAATATTAAAGATAACTGAAAATAAGATAAGAAATTTAAATGGCAATATATATTACATCATGGTCAACGAGTAAATTGACTGCAGCATCTAGAAACACTAGTAGATCTACAAGTGGTAGTGCATCTACCTCTAGATTCACTGACGGTTCATATACTAGTTACTGGAACACGAGTACTTCGTATACTACTTCGTGGGCTGTATCTACATCTTATACTACAGTATGGGAGGCCGCTGTTGCTACAAGTCATTTAACTAAAAGAATAACTTCAAAATCAACAACGACCACTTATAATACATCGTGGAATACGAGTAAATCTACCAGTAGATTAGAATCTTATCAAGCTGAAACATTATATACTACTTCATGGAATACTTCTGTAGATACAAACACTGCATACACTACTTCATGGACTACGTCGTTTAATACTACTAGAGCCACCTCCAAATCAACTACAACGTCGTATACTACATATTGGAATACTAGTAAATCGACCACTACGACATATAATACAACGTTTGCAACTAGTCAATCAACATCGAAATCAACGTCACATTCGACTACAACAACGTTTGCAACCAGTCAATCCACGAAACGTACAACTACAACGTCGTATACTACATATTGGAATACTAGTAAATCGACTACAACAACATATACGACCACGTTTGGAACTAATCACGGTACAAGCAGAGGAACTAGTAAGGCAACTACCACAACTTGGTCAACAAGTAAGTCAACATCACATACGACGACTACGACTTACACTACAACTTGGTCAACGAGTAAGTCAACAACGACTACGTGGATTACAACATTTGGAACTAGTCACGGTACAAGTAGAGGAACTGAAAAGTCAACTACTACAACTTGGTCAACAAGTAAGTCAACGACCACGACGTATACTACAACATTCAATACTAGTCAATCTACAACTAGATCAACGTCACATTCGACTACGACTAAGTGGGTAACAAGTCAGTCAACTTCGCATTCGACTACAACAACATGGACTACAACGTTTGCAACTAGTCAATCGACTACAACATCTTATACTACGTCTTGGACTACATATTGGAACACAAGTCAGTCAACATCACATTCGACTACAACCACGTATACGACTACGTTTGCAACGTCTCATTCGACTACAACCACATGGACCACTACATTTATAACTAGTAGAGGAACTAGTAGATCAACGTCGCATTCAACAGTAACCAAATGGACAACAAGTCAGTCAACGTCACACTCGACTACAACGTCATATACGACTACATTTGCAACTAGTCAATCGACTACAACGTCATATACTACAGCTTGGACTACATATTGGAACACAAGCCAGTCAACATCGCATACGACTACAACAACGTATACAACAACATTTGCAACGTCACACTCGACTACAACGACATGGACTACAACATTTATAACTAGTCAATCTACAACTAGATCGACATCACACTCGACAGTAACTAAATGGACAACTAGCCAGTCAACGTCTCATTCGACTACGACGTCATATACGACTACATTTACAACTAACCAGTCGACTACAACTTCTTGGACTACAGCTTGGACTACGTCTTATAACACTAGTAGAGGAACGTCTCACTCGACTACAACTACTTATACAACATATTGGAATACGTCTAGATCAACGACTACTTCGTGGACCACGTCTTATACTACGACGTTTAATACAAGTCAGTCAACGTCTCATTCGACTACAACTACATACACAACTGTGTTTGCAACTAGTCAATCGACTACTACTGCATGGACAACGTCGTGGACTACAACGTTTAATACAAGTCAGTCAACGTCTCATTCGACTACAACTACATACACAACTGTATTTGCAACTAGTCAGTCAACAATTACTAAATGGGTTACGTCTTGGACTACAACTTATAACACAAGTCAGTCAACGTCTCATTCGACTACAACTGCATATACTACATATTGGTCAACTAGTAGAGGAACAAATATAGGAACGTCACATTCGACAGTAACTAAATGGACAAC
>Ga0232123_1000204_pt1 | contig 8686 bp, 2 predicted proteins | sample 011ome_27_FD_181511 | JGI IMG/M metagenome (GOLD analysis project Ga0232123, IMG submission 181511) | Metatranscriptome of coastal salt marsh microbial communities from the Groves Creek Marsh, Skidaway Island, Georgia - 011504AT... | ecosystem: Environmental > Aquatic > Marine > Intertidal zone >...
GAACGAAGTGACTAAATAATGTCATAATCGTTCCAGCATCCACTCGTAAAAACAGGCGACTATCGTTGAATAAAAATTTCAATCCAAGATTTAAAGCATCCGCAAGGCGGAATGCTTCATTTCAATGAACCTACAAACGTTCAACGTGTCGTTATTCCTACCTTACGGTAAATGCTGTCGATATCCTACTCTATGGTGCGCGTTACATAGAGATTGACACAATGTGTCACGGAATATCTTATAATGGAGTTCTTTGTCCACAGCTATTCCCTCAACCTAGAGAGAGACCGTGAACTCGGAGAAACCAAGTTTGCCATTTGTAGTAAGTAGTTTACTACCTACAACTTCACTTACCCAAAGGCAAATAAGTAAAGAGGTGTCTATTTAATTAAACCCTGACAAGGGTTATAGTGGGGCTAGTCGGATAAAATCTCAGTATTTAGAAATTCTTCTCCTCTACATAAGTGTTCCCAAAGTATTACGGATAAGACATAGCCTTCCCGAATAACTACCTTCTCTAACTTCCTCCCGTTAAATTTAGGAATATGACGAATCCAACACTGATCACCTGATACAGATATTGGGTGCCGACCTAAACGAAAGGAAGCATAAGCAAGAAAAATAGCATATACTCTAGGGGCCATCTCACGTGGTGACAAGGGGTGCTTAAGCAACGAATTTGCGGCAGGAATTAACTCCAAAGGAATATTATCCAACCGTCTATCGTCACTAGTACCCAAAGTGGTGCCTAAGCGACCACACAAGTCTCTAGCCAATTCATCAGTCATCACCTGGTTGCTCCTCCTCGATTCTGCAACTAAGTGGACCGATTGTGCATGATGCCGAGCCAAGACAATGCCATAGGCAATGCGAAATACTTGGCGGTCCAGTTCGAGGTACGTCTCTGGTGACATACGAGTAGGAAAAACTACACCTCTTTCGGACATCTGCATAGCAACATCTCCCCAATGTAATGCATCCAAATGGTACCTTTCCCAATCAACCTTGCGAAGGTAATACGCTAGGGTCATGAAAAATCGTGAATCATCATATCCTTCAGGGACAGTAGGCAAAGTCGTGGTATATGTTTGTATAACACATTTATGCGATTCTGTTGATCCCAAAGGGTTTTGGCATGAGGAAGTACTGCCATAATAATTATCAAGCATAAATCCATCACGGACTACGCGAGATTCCGCCACTAGACTATCCTGGGTTTCCTCGGGAGAGAAGTCAGGATAATCATCAAAATAAGCGTTAAATCGCCCGACGAATCGAGACTGACTACGCTCGTGTTCCCTAAATGCGGGAATAAGCTCAGCCACATATTGTTCGCGAGGTTGTAGTACGGAAGGGGTGCCATCACCAGGCACACCCTCTTTAACCTCACCATATAGTGGTGTGTTGCTCATGTATCCTTCAGTCAACTTTTTCTGCTCTTCTTGAATCCTATAAATAGGGGTAACCTGTTTGTGATTGGTCACCCTCACTATCCGATTGAATCTTCTGAATATAGCATCTTGTGCTGGGATATATTGATTAATTGCCGCTCCACGTGTAAAATCAAGGTTAGATGTAATAATCACCAAATCAGGTTCGATGTACACTTTGCCTTTCATCTCCACATTGGGGTTGAGTGCGGTCTTTCTTATATTGTTGACAAAATCAACCACTTTTCTCCACGGATTTTTAGTGTCAGATAAACCATACCTAGAAGCACCTATATCATCGAACAGAACAACTTTGTGGGAAGTCCTGAACTCTGATTGATACTCGTCGGTTTCGTTCAGAGTGACCATATCCGAAGATCGAAATCGTCCATATTTGTCTATCATCAATGCTCTAGCTATTTGGATCGCGAAAGACGACTTGCCGGTCCCAGGATAACCATATAAAACTATACAAAATGGTTGTTTCCTAAGAGACCCGTTACTCACGTCTGTTTCAAGGTTGTCAATTGCGAGGGAAATACGTGATAACGTGTTGGAGTCCCTCCCTGTGAAAACATTACACGAGTGCAAGAATCTATAAATGCGAAGCCTTCGTAGCAGGGCTTCAACTGAGTAGTTAGGGTCTTTGATGAACCCAATTTTGGCGGTTGAGACTCGTGAGAGATCTCGTTCCACCCATCCTGTAATATGTACAATCTGTTTCGCACAGGATATAGCGGCGAAAACAGACACTACCGAAGCTTTTAAGGGCTTCTGATAGCGATTCAAAATTGCTAGATATCTAGCTGTGTTAGTATAAAAATTAGTAATACGATTGTTAATAAGGGTCAGGTCCATGTATTAGTGTCCCTGCCTATTCATATTTTGTTTTGTGGGGCTAATAACCACTCCCGCTAGATAACGGGAAGCATGTTCGCTTCATTCTTGATCTGCCAAAGCAGTCCGCGCATTAGGAAATACTGAACCTAATGTCTACGTCTGTAATCAATGACAAAATTCCCTTTTTGGTTTCAAACTTTAAGTAATACGGCATAGGGTAACGACGTTCGTTGGTATAAAGGCCCAACGCTGGCCTATAATAAAGGACCTACTCGTCCGGATGGTACGCAAGAATTAGATTCTTACGCATTTCACCAGCAGAGATAGGTTGTAATGTGTTCCATGGGAGTGCAAAAGGGGCATCTTGGAGTTCAGATGCGAGGCGAATCCTCTCGCATTTCCTAACAAACTCTTCATAGTACTCTTCGCCGTGCAAATATGCTTCGCGGGCTTGAGACTCGAAGTTCGCTTGGAATTGTTCAGGGAACGTTAATGGTGTATTTTTGGACTTAGTCCACCAATAAAACTTTTTCATCAAGGATTCCTCCTCCAACGGTGCCACAATGGCATCCAATTGGGGGTGGTATCGAAAGGATCTCTTTAAAAAAGATACCTCGTCGATAGTTTGATAAGGGACTGAGTCCGCCCCTTTATCTGCCATGGTGTACTTAATACCCCAACTAGCAAATACTGCTTGGATGGTTGTGTGATTGAACAATGGGATCTTATCACTCACACCGATGGCGTTGTCGTCACCGTATACCTTCGCCCTACAGAAATCGCGGAAATTCGGGTTTTTAATATCCGGGTAATCGCGATCCATAATAGTGAAAAAGGCCATCCTTAGCAAAATGGAATTAACGATGGAATTCATCTCAACAGTTAATGGCTGACCCGAGGGCTGGCCACTACTAAATTGAAATAATTGACCTTCCCAAATCATTACTGGTCCAACTACAGAGGTTAACATACCCCTAAGATATTCCAGATCTGATGCGGAGGCTCCATTCTCCTTATATAGCTGAATAATAACAGCGGCTGACTTCTCTAATAGTGCTTTAGGTAATTGCGTATCATACCCAGAAAAATCACCGCACACAAAGTTACTGTACTGACCTCCATTAGTCAAGTCGTCATATACTTGTCCCCACTCTTCGGATTGAGCGGCGACGCCTACACAACATTCAGACACAGCTTTGTTTCTCAACACATGCTTAACAGGGATTATAGCCCTAGTAGCAGCGATGAAAAAGGCCATATCATTGCCATACACCGATCGGGTTTTCTCCTCTGCCTTCTCTAAAGGGAGAACTTCATTTGTTTTAGATGCTCTCACGAAAGGATCAAAGGTTCCTTGGCCCGACCTCCAAGTACTATCAATTTTCTCAATATCTGCGAGGACTTCCGGTGCTAGTACACGTGGTACAACCGGTTGGCCTTCGCTGTCAAGTTTGAGATACCTAGTCTTCTTTCCTCCATAACAGATTCCGGACGAAGTCTGGTTATTCATCCCGCGGACCACACCTGTTCCGTCGCCATCGAGGGCTTCAGAAAGTGGGCGTACGGAAAAGAATCCAGGGGAATCTTTCTCCAACATTGAAGCATAATCTGCTAACGACATTCCGTCGGCAGATGAGCCTCTTAGATAATCTTCTACAGCCCTATCCATCAATGCAATAGGTGCATCATTTTTAGGGGTATTAAACTTCTCTAGTGTGGTATTGATCTGTTTAGACCCATTCACGTACCTCGGAGGACGAGATTTCATGTCGCCAAATTCTACAGATACTTGCGGATTACAATTTTTAAAGTAGTAATCTTCCGCTCGTGGTCTATAGAGCTGACCCATGTCATCAAGGATCACTCCCAGAGATGTGATAGGGGTAACATCTGTATTTAGTTCTTTCTGTACATAGTTAGTTGTCCCATCAGCTATTTGCAAGTTCTTCATATTATTCTTAAAAACTGGCTCAGCTGGATAAGAGGACACAAAAATGGATGATTCCTGTTTAAGAATATCCTTGGTACGGGTAACTATCGACTTATCAACGGCCAGACAGTACCATACATTGGTAGCATTTCCAGCAATATGGATACCAATGATAGAGTTATTGTAGACCAGCGGTTGTCCGCAATCTCCACAACCAGAAATGTGTTCCTGCGCCTCGCAGCGATACGCAATCTGTTTCTCCGTACCATACTTGGTTACATATGTAATGGGGTCCTTCATCATTCGGACCCTAACAGGGATGTATTTAACTTCTCCAGTATTTATATCTTTATGGACATAGGTAGCCCCTGCCTGGTTGGGCAGAGTTCCTGGTTCAGCTAAGTACTTGCTGAAGTCCTTACCGGAGGGGGCATTGGGTAGATGAACAAGGGCGGCATCCAAGGTCTTGCGACTTAGGATTCCATGCTTAACTAAAGGTTGGATATGTGTAGTGGGCACATCCATATTCTTATAATCAGCACCTTGTTGTTGGGAATATCTCAGGATAATATCCTGTTGTGAGGTTCGACTTAATCCGTGGTATGGGACTAAACGTTCTGACCCCATAGGTAAGCTCTTAACAAAACTAGTATCCTCACCAATCGACTTAACTTCGATTTCGGCGATTCCTTTACCAATTTCAGCTAAAGCTTGTTGGGGTGTCATGGTCCTAGCCTCATGGGCAGGACGAGGTTTATTCAAAAAGTATCCAAGAGAATCTGAGTTGGTTTTCTTGGGGGGAGGTACAAATTGAATATCTGTACATTCATGATCTTCATTCTCTTCCGGTTCAGATGGCTTGAATGTGATTGGGCCTTGGGACAACACTTTAACGGTGGAGTGTTCAGGCTTAGCCACAATCTTTGAAATGGTGATTATTGATTTGAACATAAGGGAAATACTCAAGGCTCCTGTCATAAACAGAACACCATAAGCGGCGCAGCGCGCCCTGAAGTGGTCACGGATATAGGTACCAGCGGCAATAGACCGCTCCATATGGGCAAGTTTCTCTCGTTTATATTGAGAATGCTCATAAGCGCCTACTGATAAAATAAATAGTAAGCAGCCAAAGGGGATAAAACACATGATAATAAAAAGAACGGCGATGGTTAACCGATACTTTCGATACATCTGCAATCTCGTCCAGGAGTATGCAGCCAAATTCTTCCACATTATAGCAAGGGAATAGGCAGCTGCTGCCTGAGAGGAGAAATCCAATACCCAGTTGTCAAGGGCCCAGAATTTTTGTTGGGCATTTGCGATGGGTCGGTCGTAAAACAAGGACATGAACTTGGTTCTAGCCTTAGTTTCACGAGCTTCCGCTGTGAGTTGACCACATAAACACATATCACTAGGTAAATCACAACCCGAACAATAATGGGATGTGTCCTTAGATTTATGGTGACGAGCTATGCTCGAAGTCCAATGGTCAATGAAAAGTTGCTGTAATTTAATTACGGCATCACGCCATTCGTTGTTCCCATCATGTCGCTCAAACTCTATATCGGAGTATTGAACTCTAACTCCTCCGGGAACTGGAATAATACCCTCTGGCTTCCTAATGTTTACCTCATATACATCAGTATTGAAGTTTTCATCAGAAACATCGGGGTGGCTCATATCTAACCGGTCGGTACCAGGTAAACAATATTGCTCTTTAATCTTCAACTCCACAACTACACCCAAACGCCTCAATAGACTGTCGACACTTGCCGTCCGAAAACAGTTCATGCCTAGGTCTACATCATTGGTCGTAAAGATAGTACCTATATTGTTGTAAGTATGTTTCCCCTTCTCTTCGGATCGTGATTTGGGGATAACCTCCTTAGAAGTGTTAACGATATCTAAAATATCCTTCGTCTTCATCTTCTGAGATTGGTCATTGGCGTAATCGTCGAAAATTATCACATCTGTGCTTCCAGTGATATTCTCTTCGAACTTTGGGTCTCCACCTCTACAGTTGATCAGATCTTCGTTAGGGGATCTTCCCACGATTTTCTGCATCATCAAGCCTATCTTGCTCGATGCACAAGTCTTACCACTCCCTGCAGATCCCAGTAAGGTCACTGATAGGGGTTGGACTTTGGTATTGTCCGGGTTTAACTTATGTTCAACTGTACGAATATAATCGTCTAATTGGATTAGGTACCTAGAGATCGCACCTCTAGCAGAGGGCGTAGGTTCCTTATTAAGATGAGTTTCTCCTTCTGACCGCAATTTATAAAGGCGATCTCGGAGTTGCTCTAACTTAAGATTGTTGGCTTCTAAGTACAATGGGTCACTTAGGTATGACATCATTGTATTATTCATCTCCACATACTTAGCCTCAAATAATTGATCTTTAGGTAATTCCCAAATAATTGAGTCAAACTGAAAAGTCATTAAGGCTTTCGAATTCATATATATCCAATCATAGACTCGTGCGAGTAACATAGTAATGCTCTCAGCATGTTGCCTCAGATCAGATCCCACTTTTAAGATACCACTAGTCAATTGAGAAATTAAACCTATCACATCACCATCAGAATGGGCTGTAGTAATAAAGTTCTTAATGCAGATGACTGAAGTGAGAATACCAGAACATGAATGGACGATGCCAAACAATGTCCTAGGGTTTGATACAGATAAATCCTTCCAAAAGCTTTTCACATTACTTTCGGCGGATTCTGCTCTCACAAAATAGGTCTTTAGGTGGTTCATAAAGGTACCAACGATTTGTTGTACATACTTAGCTGAATTTTTAATTGCATCCAACTTGAATAATGACAAACATAACGAGGCAAAGCCGACGGATAAGTCAGCCCAGCCTGTCGAATTTCTTGTGCTCATGTAGAAATTCAGAACATGTATAACTGCAGAACTGATATCTGCCAAGTTATTCCTACTTGCTTTATATAAATCAGAAACTAATTTAATGATGACATTAAGAGTGGTAATAGTCTGATCTTTAAGAAAAGCCAGGGTTTCCGGGAATTCAAAGTCAGGGGTGACTTGTTTAAGAAAATCGGAAAGTTTTAGTGAATAATCCACTGGGGTTGTAGTGGAATCATCCTCATTCATCTCTAAATTATTTGATCCTGCAGATTCGGAGAATTCTGCTGGTAATGTATAGAGTTGCGTCCCATCCGAGACGACTGACTGGTTTGTGACACCAGACAAAACGGTTACATCTTGCGATGTGTTAATAGGCTTAGATAAACTAGTAAGAAAATGCATAACCACACCTTTTGGGCATGGGAGCCAAGCTCCTTAAACTCGACTAATTGGGTAAGGCCTGCCGGCCTGGTCTGATTTTGATTATGTCTTTATAGGGTCCTTTCACGGATTACTACGGAATATAAAGTACCAAGAGACCAATACTTGGCAACGTCTAACGTTACTGGCAATACAAAAGAGTACCGATGAGTTATCAAGCTCAAAGGATTAATGTATCCAGGAAAGCACACCAAAATTAAGTTCGTAAAATTCATTCATAGTGCCAAATGTGTATCCACTCTGCTGGTGGAATTTTAGATGAGTCATATAAAATAACTGGCTCTTGTGTTCTGTTGTATATTAATAGGGGTCCTTAGATCTTTTTAAAATACGAACACGAAGAGTGCTATAGTACATCGTCAAATACACACGTGACTTAAGATAAACTTCAGAAATAAACTGAATCTTAGCTGCCGTGTCTCACAAATGTGGCTAATTACGTTACCTCGGTAAACAACGCAATAAAGCGAATAGCCGCTATAGTGATCTAACGTTCGTGATGGGGACGATGGTTCGTCAATATATATAAATAGGGTTGAGTTCTCGGGTCTCACACACCAATAATAAACTTTCTGGAAGAGGTTTATATTACTATAAATAGTCTATTCGATACTTTCGAATTACATCCCACAAAATAAAACGCTAAATCTAGCTTACTTGTGGACGATCCATTTTTTGAAGTACAGTCTTAGGTGACTGGTTTCCCATGTTTATTGTACAGTCATGGGTGACTGGGGTCCATGTTTTTCGTACACTCTTGGAAGAGTGTCCCATTTTTGATAAACAGTCTTGGATGACTGGTTCCCATATTCTTTTAAACATCCTTGGGAGAATGTTCCTTGTTTTTCGGATAGCAAGAAACTATTTTTGACAGGTATAATCAGGTTTCCGACCTGAAGAGATTAAAATTACAAAGAGGTGTCAATTCTCTATAACTTCACAATAATCAGTTGACAATAAAGTGTCCATAATAAGGACTACTTCTGTAAAATTCCATAATAAATGAGTACGCGCGTAACGCACTCAAGAATCATGGTAGAAGCAGTCCATTCTCATGGTTATAACTTCATATCAATCAACTCGTTTACGATAGCGAGTTTAAACAAATATATGTCTAATTATCATAAAGAAGAGTCTCCTAGGAGATGGTATAAAAACCATCCCTAGGGAC
>Ga0232123_1000205_pt1 | contig 8685 bp, 2 predicted proteins | sample 011ome_27_FD_181511 | JGI IMG/M metagenome (GOLD analysis project Ga0232123, IMG submission 181511) | Metatranscriptome of coastal salt marsh microbial communities from the Groves Creek Marsh, Skidaway Island, Georgia - 011504AT... | ecosystem: Environmental > Aquatic > Marine > Intertidal zone >...
CAGCTTTCAAACCTGTTTGATTGAGAGAAGGATAGCAGAATTGGTTTCAGGTACGGGTATCCCCCGTTTTTGAGTGCTCTGCGTGTGGTCATCCGTTCTCTCTCCGCTTGCGCGGGCGCCATCGACTGGGTTAATCACTCCCATGGTGTGGCGCACACCTGTGTTTACGTCGTCATGCGGGGGGTGCGGGGCGGTGGTCCCGCATCTTGCCGTGCAAGTTTTCCCCCCTGTTCATCACATGACCGCTCAGTTACTCTCGTTGAGCTAACGGCATCGCCTATCGGCGGTTGTCTTTGTTTGGGCAGGTAGACGCTCTGCCTCGCGCGAGTGGACAACTCGGCGTTTCCTTTGCGGCTCGATTACGGGGGAGCTGCCCGCACGTGTCCGGCGTGCACTTCCGCTAACGGACGAAGTTAATCCGGGCTATTCGTTCTCGTGGTGGCCATCCACGGTTTGTTCTGGGGGTGGTCTCCCCCTTTTGCGTTAACAAGCCTGATTTGCGGTCTTGCCCTTCCCTTTGGGTTTTGGGCGAGGCCGTCGGGTGGCGGGTTTGGAGGCTTTGCGCGGGGTGGGGCTGCGGCGCCTCCTGGCTTGCATCCACACACCGACAGGGGGTGTGCGCGCCACTCTGGGTGGCATTAGTGTCGGTGGTGGGCGAGGTGGTGGGGGCGTGGAGCGGACCCGCGGACCGGGCCGCGCTTCTTGGGCGGGTCCACGTTCACGGTGGGCAATGGCTGCACGTATGCGCTTCGCGGCCTCATAGACAATGGGGACCGCCTGCACGATGCCGGGAAGGTGTCGGAAAGCCATTTCACCGGCGAACTTCGCAGCCTTGAGAAAGCCTGTGATGGCCGCGATGTGCAACGGGTTTTCGTGGAATTGCGGCAAGTGCGTGATCATGCGCATCGCTATCTCCAGTTCCTCCTGGTCGAGTTTCGGGACGTCTTGCTTGAACCAGGTGTCCAATGTGCGGAACTCGACGCAGCGGAGTGTCGTGGTGTAGGATTGTCCGGCGGCGTACAGCACGTCGCCGGAACCCAACGTTTGCAGGTCGGTTTTCGCATACAGCACGAGGCAGCCGCCGGGGGCCACTAGCGGGTAGTCCACGTCGGCGACCGGAGCGTTTGGGCCGAGGTCGCCGAGCCGGAGGAAGGGAGATCGCATTTCGAACTCGTTGATCCCCACCGGCTTCAAGAAACCATAGATGCCCTTCTCCCACGGCCCGTTCCACATCCCCTCCGCCGAGTTGAGGGCGTTGAAGCCCCCGGAGGCGACGGTGTTCCACAGCTGGCCGGGTGGCAACTGCAATCCGCGCACAAGTCCCTGCCTCTGAAAGGTGGCAGAGTTGGGCGAGAGCATGGCAGCAGCGGCAACAGGGCGCAATGCCCCAACGACGTTGCGCTTCTCGTACAAGTGCGGGAGGCAGCGGTGGGAGTACGTGGGTGTGTCGTGTCTGAACCCGCACGTCACGCGGAGGTGAAGCGTAATGGCAGTGGATGCGGCGGAGATGGCGTAAGAGTGATACGATCCCACGCGCACGCGATCCCCGCTTGACACGGCCTGAAACTTGAGGTTGACCGTCTTGGAGTTGGCTCCGGTGGCAATCACCTCAGTGGGATGGGTGCTGGACTCGACCCACTCTTCCCCGCAGAGGACGTAATGGTGGATCGCAAATCTCAACTCCCCTGAGGCGATGTTTTGCGGGTCCCCGGTTGTCGGGTTGATTGTGGTGACATTGAGCTCTAGCTCGTTGATGTCGGTGATGGTCCCGGGGGGTCCGTAGAAGCAGCGCCGACCCTTGTGGGTGGCCGCGAACATGAAGTCTCCGTGCGGACGGTCGCCGCTGGAAGCCTCGAAACCTACGAGGTTCAGGTCGCTGGTGGCCATGCCCTGCTCACCTGGCGTGGCGATCAGATACATGTGTGGGAGGAATCCCACAGGATTTGCGTCTGGTCCCCCATAAAACGGCGCTTCCACGATAGGATCGTACGAAAACCTGGCGGAATACACCACAAGGTTGTTGCTCGGGTTGGGCCAGTATTGTATGCGGGCGTAGATCGGGCTTCGGGTGACGGCGAGAAACATCTCACCATCGGGTAAACCTACCGCGCCCGTTCCCACTCGGGGCTGGGGCACGCTGAAGTCCTGCTCGTCTACACTCCACGGTTGCGCCAAGGCACTCTGGGTGCAGGTGTACACTTGGGGCATCCTCCACGCCGGGTAGTCGTGGGGCATGGCCAACGCTAGAGCAAAAGCTAACGATGCTTCCGGGACCTTTCCGCTCGCCTCCGTCCTCTTCGCCTCCAGATACGCCATAATCGAACGGGTGGCTTGTTCCCGACCGTTGTATGGTGTGCTGTTCAGTTGTTCCATCGGTATGGTCAATTAATATCGTAATGCAACTGATTTGGGGGGCTTGTTTGTTGGTGTTTGGGTGAATGCTGTTTGAGATGATGTTGATCCTCTTGGGATTTACTGTTGTACACACTTTCTGAGTGTTTCGCGATCATCAGTACTTTCTACCCGCAGCTCTAGGCTGCGCCGGCGCCGATGGCGCCGGCGAGGTCGGGGCTGCGCCCCGCCTCAAAGATCTGCAACATCCACTGCCATGATTTGGTCCAGTACGGGGTGCTGGACGACACACGGCAGGGCGGGAGCGCGGAGGAGGGCCTCCTCCGCACTCTCGATTTGTTGGGCGCTCACCCCGTAAACGCGTTGCATCATTGCGTACGTCTCCCCAATGATGACGCATTGCTTGCGGTCCTCCGGGAGCCTGTACTTCCAGAGGTCGGTGGGTATCTTCATGGACACCCCTTCGGTGCGCCGCATCACGGCGAGTGCGAGGGCACGGAGTATCGGGACATGGCCGTCGCCGATTAGTGTTGCCCAGGCCACCCCCTTGATCCATGCGGCTCCGTCGACGGTCGGCTGCAGTTGCCAACCCATCTTGTACATGCACCGGCCTAATTGTTTTCCCCATCGCAATTGCTTGCGCCAGTGCGTGCCATCGTGCACGGCCACTGGGTAGGGGCGCATTCCGAGGAACACCATTTCCTCCGGGCGCGCGGCGAAGCTCATCTTGCACGAGAAGCCGCCCCGCTCAGCCACACGCTCCGCCAGATCCGCATGTGCGCGCCAGTGAGCAGGGACGCCACCGGCGAGGTCGTCGCCCACGATGCCGATGTTCATCTCTCGCGCATATTCGCGGCATCGGTCGATGTTGGGGGCGGCCATGGTGAACTCCAATCCGTCCGCAGCGTGAGCCGCGCTTAGCCAACCCAGGAAGCTTAGCCAAGCATTGATTATGGCATTGTTGACTGCGGTATCGTCGCGTCCGCTGGCGTTTACGTAGCCAGCGTCGATCTTGGCCAACGCTCCCTGGTAGCGGAACTGTCCCTTCACCTTCCCCAGCTCCCACCAGAGTCGCGCCACCTTGCCTCTGGAAGGGAAGCCCAGTATGCGGTAGAACTTCCGCAGGAAGCTGAAGGCTCCCCGTGAGTAGGAGTTGTCCATCATGGAATAGTCGTTCATCGGGTAGGTGCGCGGTCTTGGTGTTGGGCGGGGCCCGCGCTGACTCTCCTCCCCCACATAGCTCAACTTGGCCTCCTTGCGGGTGAACGCTTTTCCCGGATTGTGCACGGTGTGCGCGTCGAAGGCGGTGGGCCTCGGGGTTATGTGGACCACATCATTGTAGTCTGGGTACTCCGTGTTGACCCAGTCATTCAACTCCTCTGGCGGTATGGAGCAGTACCGCACCGGGCCGGTCAACATTGCTTTCGCGGCTTTCGTGATGGGACGTAGGGTGGGTCCCAAGATGGTGTGGGCCACCTCCTCGGTGTTGCAGATTGCTCTGGGGTTGGCCCGTGGAGCCGGAGTTTCGCGGAAGTCGTCGCCCAACGTCCCGGCCTGGTTGCCTTTTTCGTTCTTCAAGAACAGGGTGTACTGCTTCAGTTTCCACCACGGCATGGGTTTTTGCGCGTACTCCTTTCGCCCGTTTCTGAAGGCCATGGCGCGCGACTTGGGGAACGCACGCTCCCACTCGTGGTACCGCAGCGGCTTGACGATTGCGTTCTTTTCGACGTATGAGCCGTAGCCCTGAAACAGTAGGCCGGCGAAGTAGTCGCGTCCAGTGCCGGTCTCCTGGTAGTGGTCGAGCAGCGCCTCGCTCGCCTCCCAAAACCCTGGCTCCGGCATACCGGTCTTTTCAAAGCCCGGAGGGCGTGCTGCGGGGCGAAAGCGCATGGCGGCGCACGTGTTCCAATCCGTCTTGGAGTAGGTGGCTGGATAGTGCCCCGATATGGCGATTCCATGCAGTTGGGCTCGGCGTTTGATCCCCACTCCAGATCGCGTTTCCACCCCGGCTTGGACTTGCGCGGTGTGCGCAGCGGTGCTTGTGCGACTAGCAGCCCCTGTGTCGAGCTCCAGCACGTCCAACAGTGCGCGTTTGTTTTGCTCGATTTTTGCCCCCTCGCGGTACGCCTTTATCTTTGGCGTTGCGAGTATCTTGTGAGCCTCCAAGGCGCCGTGCGAGGTGGGCCAGGGCACGTTCAACGCTGCGTCGAGATAGCCCTGGAGAGGTTCGTTCACGGGGTGGGTGATGCCAAACTCGTTGAAGCGCGCGTGGCAGGCGGGGCAGCACGATTTTGGCCACTTGTGCTTCTTGGGAGCGATGGCGCCGCATCCGGCGTTGCACACGCGTCCGGATTGCCGCGCTCTACGGCGCCGTTCTTTCACGCTGCTCGGACCCGGGGGCTCATCCAGGCCGTAGCACTCGTTGCGATCAATTGCAACGGCGCCACGCACCGCTAAGTTTTCGAAATACTCGTCGCTTTGTGGCGGGGAGGGGGCGCTTGGCTTGCCGCCCACCATGATCACGCCCAGGCGACGAGCCTCGTGTTCCGCGAATCCCGGGGTGTGGGTGAGCAGCTGCAAGGCGTCGAGGAAATCGTCGCCCACATGTTTCCGGCGCCGCTTCTCGCATTCTTCCCAATTACGACGGAAGTATTGCTCTCCACGCTCCATGGCCAAGGGGACCAGCCTCGGACCTTGATCGAGGCGGAGAGTTTGCAGCCAGGGGGTGAATCGGATGCGTTGCTGCTCTTCCATCATTTGGCAACGGAGAGCGCCCAGCTCGAGTCCTTCCCGCTCTTCTCTCGCTTTGATGCGGACGTGCCCGTCCCGGTGCGCGATGAAGAACCGGCGCGCCAGTTCGCGTTCTATGATAGCGCAGCCCTGCTTTCGCGATTCCGCTTGCATGCGAGCGTATTCCGCTCGTGCGGCGTTTTCCGTCGCCTCGCGGGTCCAACGTTCATGTGGTTGGAGGTGGGGCGTCCATATCGCAGCGCGCGCAAGGGTCTCCCGCGTGAAGATTTCCCGGGAGAGTTCGTGGCCCATCGCTCTATTGAAGCCGCGCCGTTGCTCGTGGGCCCAGGGTGCGTGGGCGAGCGGCCCGGCGAGCTCCGGCGCCTCAGCGGCTTCTTCCACATGGCGAGCAGTGCGCCCCGCCCCTTGGTCGGGAGGTCCCTCGGGCGGCGGCGGCGGGGGGCGCAAGGCGCCCGGCCACGTGAACCCGCCCGCGTCCACGTTTGCGAATTTTCGCACTGCCTGGGCGGCGGCGGTGCAGGCCGCGTCAGCCCCCGTAGCCGCGCTCGCGGCCATGTCGAAGGCGCGGGCGGGCACGCTCTTCCGCGTGTTCCGCCACCCGAAAAGCTTCTTCCATCCACGCCCTTGCAGCCACTCATCCCCCAGGCGCGTGTCGATGGTACGGGTGGGGGTCAGTCCCATGACGTCCTCGTGTGCTAGCCCGCCGAAGCACCGCCGGTTCTTGGCTTGCAGTTCGCCGTTTCGGATCTCGAGCGCCTTTTCGAGCGCGAAGTGGACGGCGATTTCTTGTGTAGGGATGGAACTATACACCTGTTCCTCCAACAAGGCTCGCCGCTTTTCCGCCTCGATCTGTGACGCGATTACGGCGATGTGCTCCTCCATGGCCGCCCGCACGGTTTTGGGCGTCCAATTGGACATGACCCGGGCGCTAACGGCCACGTAAAACGCCATGGGTATCCACGCCGGTGCTCGATCGTCCAGCGTTTCGCAGCTCATCCAGAGGAGCCGTGCCGGATCGGACCCCCGCGTCAGAAGCCAAAGCGGGTTGCGCCTATTCCCGGCTCGTAGCGCGTCGCGGTACCGCTCGTAGGTGAAGACGCGGTTGCTGCAATCCGCGGCATGATGGTGGCGTAGGGCGTACCACCCGTCGCGCACCGCGGTGGCGAGATAGCGGTGGTGTTCAAGTCCCGCGTGTGGGATGTAGTTGTCACCCCTGAAGCAGAGCCGTCCACTCTGGCTGCTCATCCAGTGGGTCTCGATCAGCTCATTCTCCCAACCCATCAGGTGTGGGGCGAGCACGACGACTCGAGGCCCGAGATGCGTCCACACGCTGTAGTCGAAGTGCGTCACGCACTCGCACATGGCGGGGTCGTGGAAGCAGTGCGGGACGGAGTGGAGTTCCAGTTCCGTTAACAGAACCTGGGACACTGGTCCGTCTCCACAACAAACATGTTGCAATTCGCAATAACAGCGCAGTCGGCAATCCTCACACCCGCGTCCCATGTATGGGAAATTGCCCGCGTAGTTGATGCGGCGGCCGCGCGGAGTGGGGCCTGGTGGGCAAGGGGCCGGGGTGGGGTTTGAAGCGGGACCCGCATGTGGCGCTTCGCCTTGGGCTTCTTCTTCGCCTTCTTGGGCTTCTTGGCCGTCATCGCCTTCTTGGCCTTCTTCGCATTCTTGGCGTTCGAGAAGGCTCGCTTGATCTGGATGCGCGGGCGGGTCGGGTGCCGCGGGGGCTGACGGTGCCAAGGCATTTTTGGGCGCTTCTGGCGCCATGGGCGGGCTTTGGGGCAGTGAGGGCGCCGGCAGGCATCCCCCGACAGCGGTCGCCGCCGCGCTTGGCGTGTGCTCCTCTTTTCCGGTCGCGGGGCTGGGGCGCAAGTCGGTCATTGGCTCATGTGGGCCAGGGGTGGCGGGAACCATGGGCGGTGCCTCACTTGGCAACTCTGCGAGGTAATCGTGGTCACCCCGCCGCGCGTGGCCGACTAGACGATGCAGGGTGATGTTGCCACGGAATGCGTAGCAGTGACACAAAGCACCGATCGCTGGCCCGATCCACAATGCGTCCGTTGCCTGGCATGCGGCATCGAGAATTGCGGTGTTGCGCGTGAATATTTTATGGGCTGCGCGGTATTGAAAGACGGGCAGGTTGGCTATTTGAGCCAGCTCGCACACCGTCTCCTCGCTCAGCGCGCTAGCGTCCTCGCCGGCGAACACGTCCGCGCGTCCGAGCCACGCCGCGGCGGCGCTGTAGCAGCTCCCGTGCGGCGGGTCGTACAGCTGTCCGATAGCCACATTGCCCTGGAGCACGTCGTACAGCTCCCCGGGTGCGGAACTTGGCACCAGTTGCAGCGTAAGCCGCATACGTGCCAACAACACCTTCATCTTTTCCAGGGAGCAGGGGGGCGCGCTTTTGATGCTCCCCGGGCGCGCTTTCGCGACCTTTGTGGTGCGCTCTTGGGTGGCGTGCGGCGTCTTTGGCATCCACTTGCCCTTGGGGTGCGGCCGCTTTGCGGGCGCACGGTCGGCCTTCGCGCCGACCCACGTGTTGCGGTAGCGCCAGGTGGCGACGACTGTCAGCGCGCTACTGTCTTGCATGCGCTGCAACCAATCGTCCCATGCGCTTCCGCGACTTCGCTCCCACTCCATCTCGTGGAGTTCGAGAGCGGCGAGCACGACCCCGACTCGTGCTTTTGCTGGCAGTCCGATGTCCCTTAAACACCGGCGGAACCTGGGATTCGGATCCCTGGCCCATTCTACCATCTTCTCCTCCGGGGGTTCTCCGGGTTGGCCTGCCCGGACAGGGTTCTGTCGTAGCTCATCCTTTTCGCAAACTTTGTTGTTTGTGGGCATAATGAGCTGAGAACACACACACGCTACGGAGGATGTTTTGGTTTGCCGACCGAGGTCGGGAAGTCGAAGGGGAGGTGGTGGGAGGAAGAGCATACTGGCGGTGATGAGTTAAGGGATGTCGGGATTTTGGGGAGAGGGAGACGTAGGGCAGCGGTTTCCTTACCGACGCCGGGGTGACAAAGCCCGGCGAATGAGGCAGACAGTCCAGTCCAACGGCTTAATTGAAACGCGGTAACAGCACGGAAAGGATAAGGTGCTGCTTCCCACGCCAACCCATGGCTTTAGTCGGTCCTGGCGGCTCGACGATGTGCCTGTCACATCATCGTCCTAACAACGTACGGATTTCCAACCGCGTGAACGTGGGCGTCACGCGGCTACGTTGTCGGATCAACAGACTGTCTTCCGTACTTTCGCTGCCTTTCCGTTTCCCCATACACCCAATTCTCGATGTGGTGTCACACCAGTATGTGTTTACAGCAGTGGCCCTGCTGCGCGGGTGCGCGGTGATCGTAAGGGCGGACACAACGCGTGTCTACCCTTCGACGCCGTGCGATCCTCGGCGCTCAGCCGGGGCCCCACGTCTCAGCGTGTGTCTGACGCGTGTTGAGATAACGGCTCGTGCGACCGTGCAGGGGGTCTGCTCACTCCGGTCTCGATGGATTTCGTGAGTGGCGACGCCTGCAGCCCGCCAGGAGGCGGCCACCGATTTTACACTTACGTGAAGGCTCG
>Ga0232123_1000211_pt1 | contig 8624 bp, 2 predicted proteins | sample 011ome_27_FD_181511 | JGI IMG/M metagenome (GOLD analysis project Ga0232123, IMG submission 181511) | Metatranscriptome of coastal salt marsh microbial communities from the Groves Creek Marsh, Skidaway Island, Georgia - 011504AT... | ecosystem: Environmental > Aquatic > Marine > Intertidal zone >...
CCGAGCCTTCACCTAGGTGTAAAATCGGTGGCCGCCCCCGGGCGGGCTGTAGGCGTCGCCATTCACGAAATCCTTCGAGACCGGAATGAGCAGACCCCCTGCACGGTAGCACAAACCGTTATCTCAATACGCGTTAAACACACGCTGAGATGTGGGGCCCCGGCTTTGCGCCTGGGATCGCACGGCGTCGAATACCGGACACACGTTGTGTCCGTTATCTCGATCACCGCGCCACCGCGCCGCAGGGTTACTGCGGCAATACACACTGGTGTGACACCACATCAGGGATAGGGTGCATGGGGAAACGGAAATGTAGCGAAAGTACGGAAGACAGTCTGTCGATCCGGCAACGTAGCCGCGCGACGCCCACGATCGCGCGGTTGGCAATCCATACGTTGTTAGGACGTTGATCTGACAGGCAGATCATCGAGCCGCCAGGACCGACTAAAGCCATGGGTTGGCGTGGGAAGCAGCACCTTATCCTTTCCGTGCTGTTACCATGTTTCAATTAAGCCGTTGGACTGGACTGTCTGCTTCATTCGCCGGGCCTTGTCACCCCGGCGTCGGTAAGGAAATCGCTGCACTACGTCTCCCTCTCCCCTATACCCTGAGATCCCTTATCCCACCACCGCCAGTGTGCTCTTCTTCCCTCGACCTCCCCCACGACCTCCCGACCTCGGTCGGAACCCCCCAAGACATCCTCCGTAGTGTGTTCGTGTACTCAGCTCATCATGCCCACAAACAGCAAAGTTTGCGAAAAGGATGAGCGACGACAGAACCCTGCCCGGGCAGGACAACCCGGAAACCCCCCGGAGGAGAAAATGGTAGAGTGGACCAGGGACCCGAATCCCAGGTTCCGCCGGTGTTTAAGGGACATCGGACTGCCTGCAATAGCACGAGTCGGGGTCGTGCTTGCGGCGCTCGAACTCCATGAGATGGAGTGGGAGCGCACCCGCGGACACGCCTGGGACGACTGGCTGGAGCGCCTGCAAGATGCAGATGCGTTGGCAGTCGTCGCCTCTTGGCGACACCGCAACACGTGGGTCGGCGCCAAGGCTGGCGCCGCGCCAGCCAAGCGGCCGCACAAAAAGGGCAAGTGGGTCCCTAAGACGCCGCGCACCGCCCCAGAAAGCGCCTCTGCGACCACGCAAAAGCGCCCAGGGGCCATCAAAAACGCGCCTCCCAGCTCGCTGGAAAAGATGAAGGTGCTGCTGGCCCGCATGCGACTCACGTTGCGCGAGGTGCCGAGCGGGGAGCCCGGCGAGTTGTACGATGTGCTCCAGGGCGACATCGCCATCGGACAGCTCTACGACCCACCACATGGGAGCTGTTACAGTGCCGCCGCGGCGTGGCTTGGTCGAAGTGACGTCTTCGCCGGTGAGGACGCGAGCGCCTTAAGCGAGGAGACGGTCTGCGAACTGGCCCAAATCGCAGATTTGCCCGTATTCCAATACCGTGCCGCACACAAAATATTCACGCGCAACACCGCCATTCTTGACGCCGCATGTCAGGCCACGGACGCGCTTTGGATTGGGCCAGCCCTCAACTCGCTTTGCCATTGTTACGCTTTTCGCGGCCACATTACCTTGCACAGGCTGGTGGGCCACGCGCGCCGCGGCGATCACGACTACCTTGCAGAGCTCCCAACGGACGAGCCCACAGTCGCGCCAGCGGCCCCCAGCCCAAAGGGGGCGGAGCCTATCACTGCCACCCCAAAACCGGCGGAAACGCCGAGCGTCCCGGCCGACCCGGTCGCGGAGGATGAGGAGCCCGCGCCGCCGTTGCCCGCGAACCCGCCCGCTGCGCCAAACGCTCCCGACATCGCCGTGGCTTTCTCAGCTCCCACGAGAGCGGCCGACGAGCCCATTGCTTGTGGGCGCCCAGCACCTGCCGCGCCAGCACCACCCGCTGACGCTCCGGCTTTCGCCCCTGGCCCCGGCCCAATGGGAGCCTCCCTTCGCCGCCGCACCATCAACTACGCGGGTAATTTCCCGTACATGGGGCGCGGTTGCGATGCCTGCCAACCACGTTGTTACTGCGATTTGCAACACGTTTGTTGCGGCGACGGCCCAGTGTCCCAGGTCCTTTTGAAGGAACTGGAAGACCATTCCGTCCCGCACTGCTTCCACGACCCTGCCACATGCGGATGTGTTGCGCACTTCGATTGTAGCGTCTGGACACACCTCGGGCCACGTGTTGTCGTCCACGCCCCACATTTGATGGGTTGGGAAACAGAGCTCATCGAAACACAGTGGATGAGCAGCCAGAGCGGGCGGTTGTGCTTTCGAGGAGACAACTACATTCCGCACACTGGACTTGAGCATGACCGCTACCTCGCCACAGCGATTCGCGACGGATGGTACGCACTCCGTCATCACCACGCCGCCGATTGTAGCAACCGTGTCTTCACCTACGAGCGTTACCGCGACGCACTGCGGGCGGGCAACCGGCGTAACCCGCTCTGGCTCCTCACGCGCGGCTCCGACCCAGCGCGACTCCTTTGGCTCAGTTGCGAGACATTGGAGGAACGCGCGCCTGCATGGATACCCATGGCGTATTACGTCGCGGTCAGTGCCAGGGTCATGTCCAACTGGACACCCAAGACTGTGCGCTCAGCCATGGACGAGCACATCGCCGTGCTCGCGTCTCAGATCGAGGCAGAAAAACGGCGAGCACTGCTGGAAGAGCAGGTGTACAGCTCCATTCCAACGCAAGAAATCGCCGTGCACTTCGCGCTGGAAAAAGCGCTGGAGATCCGGAACGGCGAATTGCAGGCCAAGAACCGGCGGTGCTTTGGCGGGCTCGCACACGAGGACGTGATGGGGTTAGCCCCCACGCGCACCATCGACACACGCCTGGGCGACGAATGGTTGCAGGGACGCGGGTGGAAAAAGCTTTTCGGGTGGAGAAACACGCGAAAGAGCGTGCCCGCCCGCGCGTTCGGAATGGCGGCCCGCGCAGCGACCGGCGTCGACACCGCCTGCACCACTGCCGCCCAGGTCGTGCGAGAGTTCGCGAATGTGGACGTCGGCGGGTTCACTTGGCCCGGAGCTTTACGCCCCCCGCCCCCGACGCAGGAAGAGGCGGAAGAGCAACTTGCTCGCCACGCGGAAGAACCACCGGATGCACAAGAGCGCGCCTGCTTGCTCACACACGCGCCGTGGGCGCACGCCCAGCGGAGACACTTCAATCGGGCCATGGGCCGCGAATTCACCCGGCGCGTCTTCACCCCGGAGTTCTTTGAACGCGCCGCGCTGTGGGTCCCCCACCTCCAGCCCCACGAGTTCTGCACCCGCGAGGCAATCGAGCGACGTGAGCAAGAGGAAATCGCCCGTTTGCGGATTGAGGCACGCGAACAGGGCCTAATCGCCCTTGGGCGTGGAATGACGCGCTACTTCGCCAACATGGAGTGGGTGCCACGCTTCCGCATCAAAACGCGGGAGGAGCAAGAGGGGCCGGAAACAGGCGCGCTTCATTGTCGCATGATGGAGGAGCGGCAACCGCTACTCTTGCACCCCTGGCTCCGCACTCTCCGCCCCGACCCAGGCTCCCTCAGGCCGCCCTTGGCAATGGCACGCGGCGAGCAGCACTTCCGCCGCGAATGGGAAGAGTGCGAAGCTCACCGGTGGCGACTGTTGGAAGACGCGCACCGTGAGGCTCGCGGCCACCTCGCCTACGCGCCGGGCCACGCCGAACGGGAAGGCCGCCTGCTCGGCCTGAACATGGTCGGCGGCAAGGCCGGCGCTCGACCGCCGCCACAAAGCGATGAACACTTCGAGAACCTCGCCATGCGGGGCGCCGTGGCCATCGACCGGAACGAGTGCTACGGCCTGGACATTCCGCCCCCGCAAAGCAACGTCAAACAACGGCGTCGCCGCGCCCAACAATCCGGGCGTGTCTGCAATGCCGGCTGTGGCACCGTCGCCCCGAAGAAGCATAAGTGGCCCAAATCGTGCTGCCCCGCTTGCCACGAGCGGTTCAAGGCAACCGGCCTCACCCATCCCCTGAACGAGCCGCTCCAGGGCTATTTGGATGCTGCTTTGAACGTCCCATGGCCCACATCGCATGGTGCCTTAGAGGCGCACAAAATCCTCGCGACGCCAAAGGTGAAAGCGTATCGCGAAGGCGCCAAAATCGAGCAGAACAAACGCGCTCTGTTGGACGTCCAAGAGCTCGACACGGGCGCGGCAAGTCGCACCAGCACAGCCGCGCACACCGCACAGGTCGCGGCAGGCGTGGAGACGCGCTCAGGAGTAGGAATCAAACGTCGCGCCCAACTGCATGGGATCGCGATATCAGGCCACTACCCGGCCACCTACTCCAAAACCGACTGGAACACTTGTGCCGCGATGCGTTTTCGACCAGCCGCCCGCCCGCCCGGCTTTGAAAACACCGGAATGCCGGAGCCCGGTTTCTGGGAGGCGAGCGAAGCACTGCTCGACCACTACCAGGAAACGAGTGCTGGACGGGAGTATTTCGCGGGATTGCTCTTCCAAGGATTCGGCTCTTACGTGGAAAAGAACGCAACCGTCAAACCACTGCGATACCACGAGTGGGAGCGTGCTTTCCCAAAGTCCCGCGCCATGGCCTTTCGAAATGGGCGCAAGGAATACGCGAAAAAGCCCATGCCCTGGTGGAAGCTGAAGCAATACACCCTCTTCTTAAAGAACGAAAAGGGTAACCAGGCCGGAACGTTGGGTGATGACTTCCGTGAAACGCCCGCCCCTAGGGCCAACCCCAGGGCCATTTGCAACACGGAGGAGGTGGCCCACACCATCTTGGGCCCCACCCTACGCCCCATCACAAAAACCGCTAAGGGCATGTTGACCGGCCCTGTGCGGTATTGTTCCGTCTCGCCCGAGGAGCTGAATGAATGGGTGAATACCGAGTACCCAGACCACAATGATGTGGTACACATCACTCCAAGACCCGCCGCCTTCGACGCTCACACCGTGCGCAACCCCGGGAAGGCCTTCACGCGCAAGGAGGCCAAGATGAGCTACCTGGGCGACGAAAGCCCGCGCGGGCCCCGACCAGCACCCAAACCACGAACGTACCCCATGAACGACTACTCGATGATGGACAATTCCTACTCACGGGGCGCGTTCAGCTTCTTGCGGAAGTTCTACCGCATACTTGGCTTCCCGTCGCGGGGCAAGGTCGCGAGACTGTGGTGGGAGCTGGGCAAGGTCAAGGGGCAATTCCGCTACCAGGGCGCCTTGGCAAAGATTGACGCCGGATACGTGAACGCCAGCGGACGCGACGACACCGCCGTTAACAACGCCATCATCAACGCTTGGCTGAGTTTCTTGGGCTGGCTAAGCGCCGCCCACGCTGCTGACGGGCGTGAATTCCGTTTGGTCGCGCCTGACATCGACCGATGCCGCGAATACGCGAGCGAGATGAACATTGGCATCGTTGGCGACGATCTCGCCGGTGGCGTCCCCGCTCACTGGCGCGCGCACGCAGACTTGGCCGAGAGCATGGCCGAGCGTGGCGGCTTCTCTTGCAAAATGAGTTTCGCCACACGTCCCGAGGAGATGGTCTTCCTCGGCATGCGCCCCTATCCAGTGGCCGTCTACGACGGCAGCCACTGGCGCAAACAACTGCGATGGGGAAAACAATTGGGCCGGTGCATGTACAAGATGGGATGGCAACTGCAGCCAACCGTCGACGGAGCCGCATGGATCAAGGGCGTCGCTTGGGCAACGCTAATCGGAGACGGCCACGTCCCGATACTGCGCGCCCTCGCCCTGGCGGTTATGCGGCGCACCGAAGGGGTGTCCATGAAGATACCCACCGACCTCTGGAAATACCGGCTCCCGGAGGATCGCAAACAATGCGTCATCATCGGAGAGACCTATGCGATGATGCAGCGCGTTTACGGGGTGAGCGCCCAACAAATCGAGAGCGCGGAGGATGCTCTCCTCCGCGCTCCCGCGCTGCCATGCGTCGTCCAGCACCCTGTACTGGATCAGATCATGGCAGTCGATGCTGCCGATCTTTGAGGCGGGGCCTAGCCCCGACCTCGCCGTTGTCCTCCGGGCAACGGCGCAGCCAAGAGCTGCGGGTAGAAAGTACTGATGATCGCGAAACACTCAGAAAGTGTGTACAACAGTAAATCCCAAGAGGATCAACATCATCTCGAACAGCAATCACCCAACCACAATTAAACGAGCCCCCGAAATCAGTTGCATTACTATATTAATTGACCATACCGATGGAACAACTGAACAACACTCCATACACCGGGCGGGAGCAAGCCACCCGCTCAATCATGGCTTACTTGGAGGCAAAGAGGACGGAGGCGAGCGGCAAGGTCCCGGAAGCATCGTTAGCTTTTGCTCTAGCGTTGGCGATGCCGCACGACTACCCAGCGTGGCGGATGCCCCAGGTTTACACCTGCACCCAGAGCGCCCTGGCGCAGCCGTGGAGCGTCGACGAACAGGATTTCAGCTTGCCCCAGCCCCTCTCGGGCACAGGCACGGTCGGTTTGCCCGATGGTGAGATGTTTCTCGCCGTCACGCGCAGTCCAATTTACGCACGTATTCAGTACTGGCCCAACCCGAGCAACAACCTAGTCACGTATGCCGCCAGGTTTTGCTACGATCCCATCATCGAGCAGCCGCTCTACGGCGGGCCGGACGCCAATCCGGTCGGATTCATGCCGCAGATGTATCTACTTGCCACGCCTGGCGAGCAGGGCACACCGACAGTCGACTTGAACTTCGTGGGATTTGAGGCAAGCAGTGGTGACAAACCGCACGGCGAATTCTTGTTCGCGGCCGCGCATAAGGGAAGGCGATGCTTTTTCGCACCTTCCGGCACCATCACAGACATTAACGAGCTGGAGTTCAATGTCACCGTGGTGAATGCTGCCACCGGCGCCCCGGCCGACATCACAGCCGGGGAGGTGCGGTTCTCCCTACACCACTACATCCTTGTCGGTGAGGAGTGGGTGGAACATGGGACCAACCCCACTGAGGTCATTCCAACCGGAGCCAACTCTCGCACGGTGCAGATGAAGTTCCAAACCACCCCGACCGCGGACCGGGTGCACGTCGGTGCATACCACGCCTACGCCATCTCGGCGAGCTCCACTGTGAGCACGCTGGCCCTGAAGTTGGTGTGCGGTTTCAGACACAACACGCCCACCTATTCGCACTATGCGCTCCCCCACCTCTACGAAAAGCGGAACGTCGTTGGTGCGCTTCGCCCCGTTGCAGCCGCCGCTATGCTCTCCCCGAACTCTGCCACCTTTCAGCGGCAAGGGCTCGTGCGAGGGCTTCAATTGCCGCCGGGGCAAATGTGGACCAGTGCGGCAGCCGGGGGTTTCAACGCCCTGAACTCCGCCGAGGGGATGTGGAACGGGCCATGGGAGAAGGGAATCTACGGCTTTCTCAAGCCGGTAGGCATCAATGAATTTGAAATGCGTTCCCCCTTTCTCCGCTTGGCCGATTTGGGACCCACCGCGCCAGTCGTCGATGTGGATTACCCGCTCATTGCACCTGGCGGAACTCTCGTCCTATACGCAAAAACTGACTTGCAGACCTTGGGCTCCGGCGATTTGTTGTACGCCGCCGGACAATCCTACACTACCACCCTTCGGTGCGTAGAGTTCCGCACCCTCGACACTTGGTTCAAGCAGGACGTGCCAAAGCTGGACCAGGAGGAACTGGAGATAGCCATGCGCATGATCACGCACTTGCCGCAATTCCATGAGAACCCGCTACACATAGCGGCCATTACCGGGTTCTTAAAGGCAGCGCGATTTGCGGGAGAAATGGCTTTCCGGCATCTCCCCGGCATCATCCAGGCGGTCCCTATCGTGCACGAGGCCGCAAAGCGCATTCGCGCCGCCCTCACTCATCGAGAGCGCGGCCCTGCTCGCGAGCCCCGGCCCGGCCCTCGCGTGACCGCAGCTCCCGTGAGGCCCCCACCAACATTACAACCGCCCCGCGTCGGGCGGACGCCCACGGTCGGCGTGTGGATGCAAGCCCGCAAGCGGCGCTCCCCGCCCCCACCAAAGCCCCCGCGGCCCGCCTCCCGCCGGCCCCGACCCAAAGCCAAAGGAAGGGGCAAGACCCCTAACTAGGCTCGTTAGGACAAAAGGGGGAGACCACCCCCAGAACAAACCGTGGATGGCCACCACGAGAACGAACCGCCCGGATTAACTTCGTCCGTAAAAGGAAGTGCACGTAGGACACGTGCGGGCAGCTCCCCCGTAATCGAGCCGCAAAGAACCGCCGCGCCGTCCACGCGAGCGAGGCAGAGAGTCTACCTGCCCAAACAAAGACACCCGCCCCTGGGCGAAGCCGCTAGCTCAGCGAGAGTAACTGAGCGGTCGTGTGATGAACAGGGGGGACAACTTGCAAGGCAAGATGCGAGAGTACCGCCTCGCACCCCTCACGCGACGACGCAAACGCAGGTGTGCGCCACACCCCGGGAGTGATTACCCCAGTCGATGGCGCCCGCGCAAGCGGAGAGAGAAAGGACGTCCATATGCAGAGCACTCAAAAACGGGGAATACCCGTACCTGAAACCAATTCTGCTGTCCTCCTCTCAATCAAACAGGTCTGAAAGCTGATCTGGCGGTCCCACGGGAGACCGCCCTCAAAGAGTGC
>Ga0232123_1000212_pt1 | contig 8615 bp, 4 predicted proteins | sample 011ome_27_FD_181511 | JGI IMG/M metagenome (GOLD analysis project Ga0232123, IMG submission 181511) | Metatranscriptome of coastal salt marsh microbial communities from the Groves Creek Marsh, Skidaway Island, Georgia - 011504AT... | ecosystem: Environmental > Aquatic > Marine > Intertidal zone >...
ATGGGATTAGGTTAAACCCTAATCTCATGTCGTTGCTGATAGAATAGAATTGAATTGTGTAATTTCGTGCTTTTCTAGAGCATCGCACGAAATTGCATATTCCAATTTGAACATTCTGTGTTGTTTGTTTTGAACAATTTGTAATCTCTCATTCTTTAGAATGTGATTTCGTGCCTTCAGAGCATCGTACGAGACTCCTTTCTACAAAATGTTAGATTGCTTTTTGTTTCAAATCATTTGAATATAGAACCTTTTTGACTTCAACATTACTACTGCGGAATAAACCGCTATAACAAATTGAACCCATCAGTTCCACATTTGTGTGCAATTGTGCACCACTTAATGCCGTAGAGGACAACTCTACAACTTCAAGGCCTTCAGCCATGCTTGCTGAACATCATATAAGTCAGTTGATTACTGTAAAAGATGAAACCTTTTGGATTTACTCCATAGATTCTTGCAAACGAGAAGCAAGTAAAACCTTTTCTCCCCCGTGCTTATAAATACTTTCACGTTAAACTAATGTATAATGGTTACATTGAGGACGTCAGTACGAAGCTGTGAAAAGCTTCGGAAATCGCTCCTACCATGTGTAATCGGGTTGTGGTATTCCTATAAATACCTCTTTCAGTTAATCCTCGATGATTGCAATTGGAGAACTGTAGATAACCTGCGAGGGACATAATGGTTTAGGGTAATGTTCACCCCTATTCCTGATCCGCCTAGCTAGATCTACCACTTACCCATATGTATAATCTTTTGTCACACAGAGCTAGTTGCTAGTGACATCAAAAAGCGGAAATTCCCCGAAGACCAATAAGGGAACAAATTAGACTGATGAATTGGCGTTTTTCACCCCATGTTTACAACAAGAATGAACAGATCGAACTACGTGATTGATGAGATGATGATTGTGTCGCCCGGTGCGACCCGCAAGGTCCAAGTGGTACCAGAACCACCACGCAAGATGAACCTCTTGGTGGCAACACCTACGTTCACACTGACGATTCGCAACGTCAGTAACACCAAGGAAGTCTACGATTTCGTCGATGCACGATTTCAGAAGCTTTCCAAGCCACGTTGCCTTTGGCACGTGGCCCCCAAACAAACACACTGTGTGACATTGTACCAGGGCCTCAAGCCCCTGTCGCGCAACCCAATCCTACTTCAGGACTACGGCTTGCACAACAATGACACCATTCGCTTTGTCCTTCATCCACTGAAGGGTGGCTGTACTCCGGTAATCCAATTGCCGACGTACACCATCGTTTCAGAATGTGAAAAACAACTCTTGAATGAGTGGGACATCCAAACCATAGATGAGTACATCCCCAAACAGGTGTATGATGTGGTCCTTGACCAGTTTTTTCGTTTCAAAGGAGGTGACTTTTGTGTCAAACTCCTTGAGGACGTGTGCTTGCTGGTAGCACAAATCGTGAATGCGAGAACCAAAGTGGATTACACCATTGCGCTGATTACTTTTGTAAAGTTGCGCAATCAAGGTTCACTTTTTTTCAGGCTCTCACCTTGGTAAGCTGTCGGATTACTTTCACAAAGTATTCGACACTTTCGAAGTGCAGAGCGTGGATTCTACGTTCAAGTCCCTTAGGGGATACTTGGAGCGTTACGAAGAAATTCGCAATGCCCCAGTCTTCAAGAAGCTGTATAGATTTGCAATGTATGCTCTGAGCCTCTCTCTCTTTGAGAAGGTTGGAATTACATTTGACAATCTGCGTTACACCAAGCTTGAAGCAGAATCAGTGAAGAAGAAGTTCACAATGGGTGTGGATTTTGTCCACACCATGGTGGACACACTGTTGTTCCTGTGCGAAAGAGGATACCAGTGCATGAAGACTGGGTCAATGGACCCGATCTATCACTCTGGATCTTCTTATGAAAAATGGTTCAACACAGCCACTGATCTGAAACACAAATCTACTCTGCTGGCCTTCCCGGAGGCCCATGGCATTGACAGATTTTCTTTTCTTGCTGACCTGCGTGAAGCAGTTGAGCAAGGAGAGGCAATCTACAAACATGCTGCCCGAATGGGCGAGTACGAGAGAAAGACAGTGCGCGCTTTGGTGAGCGAACTTGCCATGATTTTGGCAAATGAAACCACCAAACGTGAAGCACAGAAGGAGCGCAAGGCTCCATTTTCTGTGCTGCTGTATGGTGGATCAAGCATCGGGAAATCAACTCTCACAAAGATGCTTTTTTACCAGTACGGCAAAGTTCACAACTTGCCAGTAGGCAGTGAATTCAAGTACACGCGCAACGCGTGTGACGACTTCTGGTCTGGTTTCAACTCCAGTCAGTGGTGCGTTCAACTTGATGACATTGCCTTCATGCACCCTAACAAGGCGCAATCTGGTGATCCTTCCATCATGGAAATGCTGCAGGTGGTGAACAATGTACCATTTGTACCAAACCAGGCTGAACTCTCTGACAAGGGACGTACGCCAGTGCGGTGCGAGATGGTAATTGCTACCTCAAATTGCAATGATCTGAATGCATACCATTACTTTCAGACTCCTCTTGCGGTGCAACGTCGATTGCCTTTCGTGATTGATGTGAAGCCCAAGAAAGAGTTTGCAAAGCATGAGTGCATGTTGGATTCGAGCAAGATTGAACAAGTTGACGGTGAATGGCCAAATTACTGGCTGTACACTGTGTACGGTGTTGAACCTGTTGGGACCGAGCGTCTGAGACAACAGGGAAAACTCGTAGAGTTGCAAGTCTTCTCCGAGACCAATGCCTTTTTGGCGTGGTTTTCGAAAGAATCCATTCGTCATGCTGAAGTGCAGAAGATGGTTTCGGACTGTGACGCAAACATGGCCGGCATCGAGATATGTCGGGAATGCTGGTATCCATCAGCAGAATGTTTGTGCAAAGAAGTCCAAACCACTGATGCTACTGAAGCTGAAGTGACAACTGAGGTGGTGGCAGTGACCCCCCTCACCTGGACTGAATTGTTCAAGTACACACTTCTGCACATAGTTCTGTACATCGTGTCCTCACGATGGACATTTGAACTTGTGCGATGGGTGCTTGACCGTTTGGTCATTCGGTCGATGTTGGAGGAGCATTTTGTTGCTCCTAAGGAGAAGATCGACCACATGAAACGTACATTTCGTTCCATGGGTAATACCGTGGAGGCTCGCATTGGGAACCACCCTCTGCTTGTTCGGATCGCGCTTGGTGTCACAAGTGCATACGCCACTTACAAAGTGACCAGCTCGATCTACGACTTCTGTACCAAACCCGCACTTGCTGTGCAGGGCAATCAGCCCAGCATGGTAGGAGTGGAGAAAGATGTTGTTCCGGCAGCATCACCCCGAGCCTCGGAGCGCTCGGGAAGGGCGCCTCGTGCGTCAAATGACGAAAAACCCAACGTGTGGCACAAGAGCAACTTTGCTTTGACCACATTCGATGTGTCCCCTGTCACTCGGTCATGGAAGAGATTCGATGATTCCGAGATGGTAGAGCGCATAGCGAAAAGTTGTTACCACTTTAGATCTTTCAGAGTGGAAAATGGTGAGCAAGTGCAACGTGTGATCCGTGCTACAGCAGTTACGGGCCACGTGTACGTGTGCAACAACCATGGTTTACCAGAAACAGACACCTTTGAATTGCAGATAGTTCATGGTGCTGAAGACACAGGTGTGAATGCAAACCTTCGCATCCTTGTCTCGCAGCGTGACATTTTCCGCATGCCAAAGCAGGACGTAGCGTTCATTCGTGTTCGCAACCTGCCACCATCTAAAGACATCACACAATTGTTCATGGAGGACTCACTTCGAGGTACTCTACGAGGAACATACGTGGGACGCAATGAGGATGGCACTGTTTACACCAAGACAGTGGAGGCCTTGCGGCGCCAGGATGCATACAAGTGTGCAGTCCTGGACACATGCGCTAGTGCCTTTTTTGGCAAGGTGAAGACACCTACCCGAGTTGGGGATTGTGGTTCAGTGCTGTTTGCCAGCACGGGCTATGGCCCTGTTTTGCTAGGAATTCATTTCCTGGGAAAGAACAACGAGGTCGGTGTCACAGTGGTGAATCAGAGCACAATCCGAGCAGGATTGGCCCATTTCACTGAACCGCAGGTACAGAGCTGTGAACCTCGAATCAGCGCGCCTAGCGCCAACCGTGAGTTGAAAGAACTTTCGGAGCGGGCTACGGTGCGTTGGCTGGAGAAAGGTACAGCCAATGTCTACGGATCCTTTAGTGGATTTCGGGCTTCCCCCAGCTCAAGCGTTGAGCGCACAATCATGTGTGATTCAATGCTGAAGCGGGGATACACTGTGAAGCATTCAGCTCCAGTGATGAAAGGGTGGCAACCATGGAACATAGCGCTCCAAGATATGGTGAAACCCGTGACAATGATCAACACTGCCATTTTGGCTGACTGTGTCAAGTCATTCACCCAATCGATTTTAGAGTCTCTCCCAGCCGGAGAACTCGAGGAGATCATGGTGTATGATGACGTCACAGCGCTGAATGGCGCACCCGGTGTTGCGTACGTTGATTCAATCAACCGCAATACAAGTGCTGGGGCACCGTGGAAAAAATCCAAGAAACATTTTTTGGAAGCCACTGCCCCCATGCATGGTCTACAGGACCCTGTAGTTGCTGCTCCAGAAATTATGACCCGCGTTGACGAAATCATCGAGGGTTATGAAAATGGACAGCGTTACAGTCCTGTGTTCTGTGCACACTTGAAAGACGAAGCAACCAAGTTTGCAAAGGTCAAGTCAGGGAAAACTCGTGTGTTCACGGGTGCTCCCTTTGATTGGTCATTTGTAGTGCGAAAGTTTTTGCTTTCAGTCATTAGAGTTGTGCAGAAGAATCGGTTCGTTTTCGAATCAGGACCTGGCACAAACTGCCATTCCAACCAGTGGGGCGAAATTCGTGATTACCTGGTCCAGCACGGTGAGAACCGTATGGTAGCAGGCGATTACGCATCGTTCGACAAGAGCATGCCGCCCACGATCATTCTTGCTGCGTTTGATGTGATTCGCAACCTCTGCGAAGAGGCCGGTTACTCACCATCAGAATTGAAAGTGGTGCAAGGCATCGCTGAAGACACTGCATTCCCAGTGGTGGACTTCAATGGTGACCTCATGGAGTTCTATGGATCCAATCCATCGGGACACCCACTGACGGTCATCATTAACGGTCTCGCCAATGCGCTCTACATGCGCTACTGTTATGCGATCCTCAGTCCTTCGGGAAACTGTGATGATTTCAAAAAACATGTGGCACTCATGACGTACGGTGATGACAACATCATGGGTGTATCAAAGGATGCTCCTTTCTTTACGCATACTTCCATTCAGGGAGCATTGCAGGAAGTGGGTATCAAGTACACCATGGCTGACAAAGAAGCAGCCTCAAAGCCCTACATTCACATCAGCGAATGTTCTTTCTTGAAAAGGACATGGCGTTGGGATGAAGATGTAGGAGCTCATTTGTGTCCTCTGGAAGAGGACTCCATCAACAAGAGCCTGACAGTATGGTGCGCAAGCAAGACCATTACTGCCAAGGAGCAAGCGGTGGCAACAATGAGCTCAGCATCTGCCGAGTATTTCTTCTACGGGAGAGATATCTTTGAGCAGAAACGGACAATGTTCCTAGATGTGGTGGAAGAAATTGACGCTAGTGTTTACGTCGAACCTAGTTCATTTCCCACCTACTCGGAGCTGTTCACACGCTTCTGGTCGGCTAACTAGAAGCACAAAGACTTGGTGAGTCTATAAAATCACCGGGGCGAAGGTACCTAGTCTCGCGAAAGCAAACCAAACGGGCCATTTTGGTATAGTTACTGACTTGAAAAGAGTTGCTCTCTCATTTCACGTAGCATGGATACCAATCTTACACTCTGCATGGGCGTTCCCCAAAATCTCTATTTAGAGATGGCTAGCTGAAGCCACAAAAGAGCAACCTCTGCAGGGAATAGGTTTACCCTGTAGTTGTACTACAACCTGGCAACAACAACAACAAGAACAAAAGGATTGAATTCCTAGAGCTACGGCTCAACCACATGCAACTTCGTGTTGCTCAACTGACAGATCAGATGTATGCTATCAAGAGAGATGTTTTTGATAGATACTCTGAACTGTTTGAAGAGCAGGAGGAGGTTCATGACAAGATGGAAGTGCAGAGCACTGATGAATCGATGACCCCAATGGTCACCGAAACTCAAGAGGTGCTAGAATTCGCAGATAGGTGCGAAGGAGACCAAGTTGGTGAAACTGCGACCTTTGACGAGGTTGTGGAAGACATCGATACTGGTGATTACGGTCTGACGGACTTCTTGTCTCGTCCTGTGCGCATTGCGTCGTACAGCATTGGGCTGGGTGAATCGTTTACACAGCGAGTGCTCCAACCTTGGTATCTATTTCTGAATAAGGATGCAATTCGCCGCAAACTTGACAATTATGCTTACATTCAATGTGATCTGAAAATCAAGGTTGTTGTGAATAGTACACCATTCATTTACGGGTGCTATGGTATGAGTTACAAGCCGTTGACAGCTTTTGCCCAGCACATGGACTACAATGCCGTGACTTCCCCTGAGATTCGCATTCCGCTTTCGCAGCGGTCTACGATTTTGATTGAGAGTCACAAAAACAAAGGAGGTGAGATCGAATGCCCGTTCCTGTACTACAAGAATTGGCTCGAGCTTACTGAGGTCGACACACAGGCCATGGGAGAGCTCACGCTTTACCCTTTCAAGGCGTTCCAGAGTGCCAACGGATTGACCACACAGCCAGTGGGCATTGTCGTCTATGCGTGGGCTGAAAATGTGAAGTTAGCAGGTAACACTGTTGATCTCGCTGTTCAGACTGCGGATGAGTACGGCAAGGGCCCGGTGTCACGTGTGGCATCTACGGTGGCTGGAATCTCCAAGTACCTGGAGAAAGCTCCTGTGATTGGCAAATTTGCTCGCGCCACAACCATTGGTGCTAAAGCAGTTGGCGCCATCGCAAGTCTTTTTGGATTTACGAACCCTCCAGTGATTGATAACGTCATGCCCATCAAGGACACGCCGTTTCATGCTTTTTCAAGTTCCCAAATTTCTGTGCCAATTGACAAGCTGACACTAGATCCGAAGAACGAGCTCACTGTGGATCCGACGACAGTTGGACTTTCTGCAGAAGACGAGCTAGCGATTTCGTACATCGCCAAACGGCCCTCGTTCATTCGAGTGGTCAACTGGGAGCAGAGTGATTTGGAGGATTTCTCTCTCATGCGAGCCAACGTGACGCCGACCTGGTCGCGCACGATTGACTCACCACCATCACAGAGCCAACTCGATGTTCCGATGGGTTACATCTCACGCCTTTTCTCCAATTGGCGTGGCGATTTGATCCTACGAATAATGGTTGTACGCTCACAATACCACCAGGGACGTCTACGCATTTCGTACGACCCAGTTGGTAACATTTTCTCCGATGCGGATACCGAGACCGTGGTTAACACCAAGATTTTAGATATCCAAGCAGATGACTTCGTGGAATTCCGGATTCCGTACATGGCACCACAATCGTGGCTCCGTGTACGACCTGGATACAACCGTGATACATCTGGACGCGCCGACTCCGATAGTGGGTATGACGCTGACTACCACAATGGTAGATTCGAGGTTCGTGTTCTGAACCCCCTTACGGGACCAGACGCAACTTCGAATGTTGGGCTAGTATTCTTTTGCTATGCCGCAGACAATTTCGAACTGGCTAACCCCAGCGATGTTGTCACACCCTCGTCTGTTTTCGAGGTGCAAAGTGCTGATACTGCTCCTACTCTTTTTGAGATGGGGAAGTGCACGTCGCGCCCAGAGAATGGTCTGATGGTGAACTTTGGAGAGGATATTCGTTCGTTGCGATCTCTTCTTCGTCGCACAGCTTTTCATGGCATTCTTGCCCCGAATACTGTGTCGACATTTGCCGCGGGTGCTACACGGTCCAGTTTTTCGAAGCTGTTCCGCAACATTTACCCGGTGTCGTATGGGTTTGACCCATTGGCGCCCTTGACGGCCAACGAAATAGTTGGAGCTGGTACTGCACCAGCCAACTACGTGAACATCACGCCATACACATGGCTCTCTGCTGCCTACATTGGGCAGCGTGGATCTATGATGTATTCTTTTGACAGTCTCGATTCAAGTCAAGATCTCACCTACTGGGGAGTATCGCGATTGAACGAGCCGTACGTGGCAAGGTCGAGCTCATTGAGCCAATCGACGCTAGGTGCGAACGATCAGCGGAAGCTAACCCGGTACATCTATAGTGGTGTGGCGGGCATGGCTCTGCAAAATGAAAAGACCCAAACAGGTCTTCAAGTCATGGTTCCTTTCATGAATAAGTTTCGATTTATCGATACTGACCCAGGGAAGCGCAACTACGGCTCAAACGACGATGATTCCGAGAACAATAATTTTGTTATTGAAGGAGGTACCATCATTACCAACACCGGTTCTGCGTCCCGTGCTGTATTTGATTACACACAAGTGGCGGAGCACCATTGCATAGGAGCAGATTTCAGTCTCTTGTACTTTTTGAACGTCCCACGACGTTGGATTTACACCCTGACTCTGCCCTAACCCAAAGCAC